>ERZ781398.1200-NODE-1200-length-25023-cov-3.946852_pt1 | contig 25023 bp, 26 predicted proteins | sample MGYA00433077_ERZ781398 | MGnify/ENA primary metagenome ERZ781398 (study PRJEB29847, sample SAMN06458254) | wastewater metagenome | isolation source: Wastewater bioreactor | place: South Africa: Cape Town | study: EMG produced TPA metagenomics assembly of the... | reverse complement strand
AAGGATACTTCATCATCTATTAGATATCAAGATATTTTTCTCGAAATCTCGTCAATATAAACTGAATGAATGGGCAATTATATGTGACTGGTGCACGTAGGCACATACATATGTAGTAGAGATATGATGAATGATCAAGAGAATTCGATGTTGGCGTCAATTTTCACGAATCGAACACCAACGCGCGATGACAACAAGAAAGATGGCTTTTCCAAAACGAGTACGAATGAATGAAACAAACAGCACAAATCAAACTGGACGACGAAAGAGAAGAGAAGAGAGAATTTTTCTTTTTCTTTTTTGATTTATGAGCCATCATTACAATTCAGAGGCAATAAATCAGACACAACATGCCTACAAACATTAAAGTGCCATCGCTCTATTGCTCAGTTGACACCAATAGGGGCAGTAATGTCAAGCATAAAAGAATGAAGACGAAGAGAGAAGAAGAAAAAAAGGAAAATGAGAGAATAAGATCGATCACAACAAGTGAGAATTTTTGTATATGTTAAGCAGAACGATAAATGTCAAATTATATGAGCCTATTCCCTCCTTTTCAAATATAAATGATCGGGCAACTAGCGATCTAACTTTGGTTCGCTTGTCTATTCTCTCTAAGCTCAAGTAGATGACAACAAGGCTTGATTGATGTTGACAGATCGCGTTGCGATTTCTTGTTCTCTATTTCTCTTTCTTCTTCTGTCTCGTTTTGCTCGCTTACTTGTCAAGTCAATGCAGACTCTATTCAATCAAGTCAGTCAAAAACTCGGCTTTTTCTTCATCATATAATCAATGAACATCAACAACATCGAAAATTCTTTTTGAAAATAAATATATCTGACAAAAAGAAAAGAGAGAGAGAGAGACAACTATCTCGAAATAATAATGATGATGACGATGATCATCATATGAGATATAAAACATCTAATATTACATAAAGTAACCATTTGTTATATGTCATTGCAATGCTATGACAGGTGAAAAAGTTAAAAAAATCGACCCATCAATCATATGAAAAATGTTCAATATGCATGATTATTCGTATACTTAATCATATATATCTATCAAACATGTTGGGAGAGAATTCAAAATTCAACAAACATAAATCACTCGTAGCTTTCTTTTTGATTCTTAGCAAAGAAACAAAATATACTCATCCATTGATGTTGATTTATTTATTGCCTTCGAATGATATATTATCATTTTTTTTGAATGTCTACATTTTCTAGATTTCTGATTTATTATTGAATTGAAAGACTCATATACGGTGTAGGACACACACATTAACAGATTGACTAGAGAGTTTTCTTTCTTCTTGACAGAACTTCATATCAGACATACACACGATTGTACATAAAAGAAAAATAAAGAGAAATTGAAGAGAAAAAGAAAAATTCATTTATGAAAAAAAAAGTCGAAGACAAAAGAATAAGACAGAGAAATATTAATAAAGAAAATAGGTCATCATTTTTTTTTGGGCAATTTTTTTTAAAGAAGAAAAAAATACGATGAAGAAAGAATTTTTTGTATAAATGAATAATTTAAGGAAGTTTTTTTTCTGACAGAACGGCGGCGGATGAATACAGAGCAAACTCAATATTGAGTGTATTATGAAAAGAAAGTAATCATAATGAAAGGAGCGATGCAGGACACATTGGATCTGCACATATACACATAAAGACTTCAATCGAAGAGAGAAATAGAAAAATAACGAATAGATTTGAGGATTCAGTTTTTGTTTTTAGTGAATAAATACATACGAAGAGAATAGGAGAGAAATTATTTCACTGACCAGCAGTTAATTATATCGAAAATAGAAAGAAAAAAAGGATAAATTTTCTATCGTGAATAGAGTGAAACTCGACGTTCGAGTAGACCTTTGATATCTCCACGTTTAACAAATGGACTTATGGATGCATCAGGAAAGAAGACAAAATTCCAAATAAATATTGGATCACGTGGATCGATATCACGATTATGAAATTGTGACGGTAATGTTGACGACGACGACGACGAAGAAGTCTTTTCTTGATAATTTAAATTTGTTATTGTTGGCTGATTATTATTTGCATCAACTTGAGTATTCGAACCGTATAAACCCAAAATTTTATCGCCAATAAAGAGATTTAATGTTGAACTTGTCGATTGACGTTTTTCTTTCGTATCGATATTGTTCGAACGTTGTTTCGATGTTTGTTCGTCGGTTGGTGAATCGAATGGCAATAACATCGACGGTGAAATAGCCGAAAGAATCGATGGCGATAGTGAACTAGCTGAACGAACCGATGACGAACCACTCGATGGCACGCCCGATTGAGAATAGTAATCACTTGATGAACAAATCGTTTCAGTATTCGATGTTTTAGCATGAATACGAATTTGTTGATAGTGATTCGATGGAGAAAATGGAAGAGTAAATGCCGATGCATCGGGATTTAATGTTGATGATGCATATTTATTTACATCAGCTGTTGATAGTAAAGGTATATCATCACGATTTGAATGAACTGTTTGATGACGAGAGTTCGTATTAATTGTAATCGGTGTCGTTAGTTTGGTATCAGCTTGATATGACATTGATCTGCCCATATGATATGGGTGTGGTCGAAAAGGTGCTGCTGCTGCTGCTGCTGTTGTTGTTGTTGCTGATGTCGAGTGATTTGTTGTTCGTGGTGATAAAGGACTGATTAAGATTTCATTTTGTGCATATTCTACAATCATTGGATAACCATTCAATTGTATACCATTACAAGCGAGAAGAGCTCGTTGAGCATCTTCGCCTGATGCAAATCGTACGAAACCATAACGTTCACGTACTTTAACACACTCGATCACTTGTCCATAGGAATGAAATATCGCTTGAAGATGTGCACCTGTTGTATGTGTTGCAAGATTGCCAACAAATAATTTACATGTTGCTATTTGTGAATTCGATGATGTTGATGCATTAATATTTAATTTTTTATTCGGATTAAATAATGTCTGATTTGTTGTGGTTGTTGAAGTAAACATTTTTCGATCGTTTTCTTCTTTTGGTATTTTTTCAAAATTCAAATGAGCAGAATGAAAAAGAAGAAGACGAAACGACGCCGAGAAACGAATGAATAGTCAGCAGCGAAGGTGTTTTCTTCTTCTAAAACATGTGTCATGATGTTATTATGTATATGCACATATTCTATTGTTTGTTATCTCGATCGTCTTTTCGTCTTCTTTGAACATATCAATACTGGCGTCGTCGTCTGTGAATAAAAGTAACATGTTACACACTAATCTAATTTCCACGAAGAATGAAAAGTTAAGAGCATTTGTTTTTTTTTCGGGGGGGAGTTGTTTTATTAGATATATTCATAAAATAAGAAATGATCAGCAAAAGCTTTTTGTTTGTGTTTTCTGTTCATATGGATAGAGTTATACGTATGAGCTACGAGCTAATGATGCAAAAACAAAAAAAAAAGAGGAAGAAGAAGAAGAAAACAAACGAAAACAAAATAAAGTCTCTCAATGAACCAGAAGAAACAGGAATCACATATCATACAAACACAAGCGAAAAGGAACAAAAAAAAGAAAGGAAAAATAAAATAAAACGTGAAAAAAATCAAAATAAAATTTGTTCGTTTTTTCGTCTAGTTTTAACCTAATATTTTATATATGTATAAATTTCTCTCAAAGAAAATAAACAAGGAAAAGAGAAGAGATAGATAACGGAAAGAAATCGATGGATTCTCGGTGTTTTTTTTTTGTATTATATCAGTCGATGTTGTTGTTGTTTAGCTAAGAATGTAACAGGATCGAATGACATTGATGTTGGTGTTTGATAGAGTTGATTTGTTGGTGGTGTAAAATGATATTGCAAATGATCGATATTGAATTGTTGAAGATTACTAGCGAACATGGATAATTTTTGATCGAATAAAGTTGCAACTAAAAGCGGAATTGATTCCGATGAATTCGAGCCTGTTGACGATTGCGGAAGCGATGGTGACGGTGTTTCGGATTCATCTTTGCCTTGATATGTTGTTTGAGGTAGAAGTGATGGTAATGTTGTTGTTGTTGACGATGATGTCGATGGCGGTGGTGGTGATGAAGATGATGAAGCTGTTGCTGGAGCTGGAACGGATACATTCGATGATTGATTACCTGCTTTACTTCGTTTACGTGGTTGATACTGCAAAAGAAAAAAACAAACTCAATTTTGTTTTGATAGATAGATGGAATTGTACTTTGTAGGTTGGATATTGTCGTGCATGAAGTTGTTTTAATCGTTCGGATTCTTCCATGTAAGGTTGACGTTCACGTAAAGACATTCGTTTCCATTTCGCTCCACAACATCTGAAACAAGAACGAATTGTTTTTCTTTTTCTTCTATTTGGAAGATTTTTTTCTCTCTCTCGTACTTGCTAATATCAGCATTGGGTAAATGCGGTGCAAGTTGAACGATTTTTCGACGTTCGATTTGCGAAAAAACCATGAATGCATTCATAGGCCGTTTGACATGGCCAGGACGTATACGTTTTTTTGGTTGTGTACGTGTTGCATCCGAATATGGCGTCGGTGTCGACGGATCGATTAGAGCTGAACCAAAGAAAACAGGTGGCGAATCAGTGTTCGTATTTGATGAAAGTAATTCAAGTAACATATGATAATCATCGGGTCTCAATGCTCGACAATTGATTTGTGGCCATGTTATATTACTATTCGTATTATTTGTTGATGTTGTCGATGATGTATTCGAATGATTCATTGTTAGATCGGGTGATGATGGTGATGGAAGTAATGATGATGAATTGGTTGATAGACCATAACTATGATCGTGTTGTAATGGTGAGAATGATGTTGGTGTTGATGGTGTCGATGTTGACGATGAAATTGTTTGATGAAAATCAACGAATGAAACCGATGGTGATGATGGCGATGTTGTTATCATTGTTGTTTCATCCAAAAGTGTTTCATCTTTATTGAATACATCAAGATGATGATCAGAAAATAAACTGCTCGTATCGATTATTGATGGTAATACTGTATAAAGAGAATAAATATGTTTTTTTTAAAAATCTCTCTCTCTCTCTCGAATTTGATTCGTTTAAAAATACCTGATTCAGTTGGTTGTTCAGTTCTAACTTTAGTAAAGAGTCGATTTGTCGAAACAATTCTTAATGGTCGTCCATGATTACTATTATTATGAGGATCAATTGATGTCGACATCATCTTCGAATAAATTTTTTTGATTAATTTGTAGAATAATATATTTTTTTGTTCTCCTCGCTCGATTTTAAGTTAAACACACATAAACATACACAGAATTTTCTATCTATATATGCCGTGAATATCGAGTTCGAATGTCGGCAACGAAGAAAACGAAAACCAGAGAAGGAGAAGAAAAGAGAATTAAATGAATGAATGAATGTTATCTTAACATGTCACTTTTATCTTCTTAACTGCTGCCTGGCATTCTTGTTTTTCCTCTTCTTTTTCCGATAGAATGACGCACGTGGCTACATAAATTCGTTTTTGATTATGTGACCAGTGATTTATTTATTTATATTGATTACATCAAATCATACAACAACAACAAAAAAACGCATACAAATAATAATAAAACTACTGAAAACATGACCAATATTGTTGAAAGTTTCTTTTAATTAAATTAATTTTCTCTTCAATATCGAGATTGTTCGATGGATTGTTTTGTTGAACTAGAGATTGATTTAAAACTGATAATTTACCGATTAATATCGATATGATCGTTTCGATATACGAATATTTTGTTGATATCGATGAAAGATTGCCATCGAATGTAACCACAAGTTTACTATTATCAATTAAATTCAATTGTTCAACAATCCATGCATAACATAATGAACTTACGCGTTCATTATGAAAATCAACACAAAGAATAATCAATTCCGGTTGATAACAATGACATATTGGAAGTATTAGTTCATTTAGTAGTTTCATATAATCATCATCGGTTAACTGTTCGATTGATATCAATGGTATATTCATTGTATAGCCTAGACCTTGATTTTTGCCGTAATCTTCAATATTTGTTCGATGTTGATGATTATCATTGTGAATTGACACGTAAAAGACTTGATTTGATTCGTAGTAGATCGATTGTAGGCCACAACCATGTTCTGACGTAAGGTCAATGATCATGATTCGTTCGACTTGAAGTTTTTGATTTATTTCATCATCAATTGTCAATGGACGTTCGAATAATTTCGGTGATGGTGTTAGAACATTGATCATATGGCAAATGGCATCTTCGAATGGTGTTGCACCTTGTAGATGCACACGATTGTTTGTATCATTTAATTGAATTTTTTCATTTAAAATCGAACTAATTGCAAGTGCGATATTATTGTATATCGATGTACCATTACCATGATCACGAATAGCTCGATGGCCAGGCGATGTTGAAAGAATAAAACCATTGTCATGTTTTTCGAGAACATTTTCAATAGCATCAATAGTTGTACCTGCACTGATACGTGCATTTGTAAATGTTGTTTCATCATATTCTAATTGAAAACGATTATCAACGATTTGTTCATGAGTTTTTTCTAATGATACAATTAAATTTACATAATCACTTGAATGTACACGAACAAGTTCATCAATGGATGCCGAACGAAGTTTAATCGTATAACAATGAGATAGAAGATCGGTTTGTTTTAATTGTTTTAAAAGATTTAAATTTTGTATAGCAAGAATCGTCGATGGATTGACAGTTTGTTTACGCGATAGTGGATATTCAATTTGATTGACTAAATCTTCATTAGAATTTTCTTCACAACCAAATTTTTTCATTTCAATATTTGATATTAAAGTATTTAAACGTGTATTTTTTATATATGATTTACATAGATAACACCAAACAGATAGATCTTGTAAACTAATTGTTAAACAATGTCCAATACCTTCGTCACCATCTGTCAATAATGTAAACAGCCAATGTTCTTCACCATGATTGTTTACATATCGACTACAATGTATTTTTCCACATGATAAACATAACCAATTTTCACTCGTATTTTTACAATCAATACAACGATGTTTAGTAAGAATTGATGAGATTTGCGAAATTAAATCGACATACTGAATATGTTCGCAAGTTTGTTTAGGAATAATTATACCGCCTTGATCAGTTTCAGATGTTAATTCAGCATCATCATCGAATGAATTTGTTAAAATTTCCGTAAAATTCATCTAAAATAAATGAATCGAGACTTTCTTCTTTCGTCATTATGATTGATATACATATACATATATATATATATAGACACTCTAAATTGTATCTTGACTGATGATGCATGATCAACTAGCTTATTCATCGAAGGTTAAACATTGCTTTTTTTTGTCTTATCTGTACATTGACGTGCGTAGTTATTACATACGTAATAAACCGTGAAAAAAGAAACGAGAAGAAAAAGAAAAAAATATATATGCAACTAATGGATGCTGTTTGAAGACTTAAATGCATTCTTTTAGAATACGTATATACATAGACATGCACGCATTATAATAATATTTCTTCGTCTTTGAAGAATACTCGAAAAACATATAGAAATATGAAATTCATTAATAGTTTAAACATTCTTGTGAAAATAAGAAGAAAGGACAAAAAGGTTAAATAGTTCTAAAAAGGCGAGACGAAAATCCGATTGGTATGCTAATCATTCGTAGATAAACTAGTGGGTTGTTTGAGTTTATAGTTGATTATGTTTTGAATTTCAATAGATGAGAGAAAGAAAGAGCGTCCTCTTTTTCTTCAGAAGATGCTTGAAGAAAAAAATCATTGGATGGTATATGACGCCTATATTTTGAGGTTTTGTTGTTACTCAATCGACTAGAAATGACTTGACTATACTTACTTGTTTAAACTCTATAGAAAATTGTACGAATTTCAATTGATTTATTGACTGAAATGCCAACTATTGAATTAATTCCTGTTAATAAAGGTAATCCAATGTTAATTAATGATACAACTATAACAATTCTTGGTCGTACACCAAGTACTGGTTGTTCAGATATTCGAATCTCTCGAAAACATGCAGAAATTTATATGAAATCCGATGGGACATTTTGGATAAAACCTATTCATCATAATCCAATATTTTATAAAACAAAATCGAATCAAATTGTTAGTTTAACCAAAGATAAAGAATATCAATTATGTTCAAACGATGAATTTGGTCTTTTGCCAGATGAATATTTCTATCGAATTTCGATTAAAGAAATCACTGAAAACGAAAACGAAATTTTACCTACTGATGTATCTCAAATAAATCAATCTGTTGACAGTTCGTCTCCATCAACATTAACGACTGATACAGAACCGAATCAGAGCAATCTAACAAGCAATTCATCTGTGAGAAAAAGAATACGTAAACATTACAAGAAAAATGATATATCTTTGTTAATATCTAATCGTTTATTATTATCTAGACCCTGGAGATTATAAACCGAACGAAGATCCGCCTACAACTATATCGTCAACAGGTTAGAATCGATGGTCTATTATTATTATTTGAATATTCTGTATAATTTTCGTTTGTTAGAACAATCGAATGTAACTAATGATAGCAATTTAAAATCATCAACAACTGTAAAAACGAGAAAAAGAGAACGATGTGCATATGGTAACTCATGTTATAGAACAAATCCAATTCATCGACAACACGCAAGTCATCCTGGTGATTCAGATTATGATAATGACGATGAAGAAGAAGAAGAAGAAGAGCAAACGAAACCAAAATGTCCATTTGGACATAAATGCTATCGAACAAATCCTAATCATTTCGAAAACTATTCTCATTCAAAGAAACGTAAAGATGATAAATCACGATTTGTTTTTTTTTACAATAATAAAAATATTCTTGATTTAGTTAATAATGATGAAACAGATGATGATACATTGACTACGAATGATGAATCGAGTAATCAAGAAGGTAAATTCAACTGAATTATCTATTTGATTTCAGTTTTTTTTTTATTTGTTCAATAGAAAATGAGGATGATTCCGAATGGGAGCCAGAGGATAATTCTCAAAAATCAAATAGAAACTATGATGATACAACTGACGAAAGCGATAGAGAATTAACAAAACGTGAAGCAGAAGAATTTATTCAATATAATTCAAAAGCCAAAAAAGCTCGTTTCGATGACGATTAATTCTTCAACAATTGTATATGTTTTTTTTTCATATTTATTTATAGTTTTGTATAAATTTACAAATGTCGAATTCAATAAAATCATACATGTGCCAGGAAAGTTCTTTTTCTTTGTTAGTTTTTCTTCTTGAATCTTGACACGAAGGAAAAAAAAAGCTTTTCTTATTCAAATATTTTTCAAGAACGGTAATTCTTGTTGCTCACAGCGTTGATCATTACATGGAAACCTTTGTTATTTTAAACTAATTGAATACATTCGAGAGTATATTTTCGTTAGACTTTAATGTGCTGTTATTTATTCATGCATTCATTCATTCCTTTTCCATTTTTCGAACCTCTATGGCTAGTCGAATCTTAACATTTGTTTCGTGTACATTATATTTGTCTTTTCTTATTATTATAACTGTAGTTGGTTTTACATCGATTATAATTGGATTTGTTGGTCTAGGTCTTTACATTTCAAGTTCACTTAATTTTAATTCATATAACAGTACTCTTTGTTTCGTTATCGATCATGATTATGATACATGTCATCAGCAAAATGAGGATTTATGTTTTTTAATTATGTGGTCAGTTGAATATACTGTACCGAATAGTGATGTATCCGATCGATATATATTTTCGACCATCACGAAAACTTACGATACACCACAAAAGGCATTGAATGATTTGGATAGTTATAAAGATAATGGAACTTATACATGTTATTATCATCGTACACATTTCGAAGATGTCAAATGGGAACAACCATCATCACCAACACCGTATCTTATTATGATGATTGTTGGTTTTGCTTTAACACTGATTTATTTTGTTGTTATTACTTCTTTGACTATCTATCATCGTTTTCGATGATAAAAATTTCGATTTCGTCTCTCGTTTTCTCTTTTAAAATAGTGCTAATACTTGTAAATATAAAAGCTCTTGATAGAATGAGACCTCTATTGATGTCGAACTTTTATTGGTACATGACATAGTGAATGATTCACTAGTAATACTTGCTCTTCTTTGTCTATCCATCTGTACATACACATTTCTACTTTGGAGATTTACAGTATTAGTAAATTAATAAGAAAACAGTCATGTCATTATTCGGTGGCGTGTCATCTCAAGCCCGTAGTCGAAATTTAGTGGAATTCAAAGCTGGAAAAATGAATCTACGTGGAAATATGGTTAATACCAATCTGTTTTTCTTTTCGTTTCTAAATCAATAAGATCTTTTTAGGTTCATCCAGATAAACGTAAAGGTCTTGTGTATTTATATCAAGGTAATGATATGTTGATGCACTTCTGCTGGAAAGAACGAACGAATAATACACCGGAGGATGATCTCGTTATTTTTCCTGATGAAATTGAATTTAAAAAAGTGACACAAAATACAACAGGTAGAAATTCGATGATTTTATTGAGTAAAAATGGGAAGAATTTTTTTTTTGTTTTCTTAAAGGACGTGTTTATATTTTAAAATGGAGAAGTAATGCACGTAAATTATTCTTCTGGATGCAAGAACCCAAAGAAGATAAAGACGAAGAATGGTGTAAAAAAATCAATGATTTTGTAGACGAAAATTTATTCGAAAAAACAAAATTTGACATTCAATTTTCTTTTTTGTCTTCTTGACTAGTTAAATCATCCGCCAACACCAGGATTTGGCGGCGATGATAACAGTGGAAGTAGTGGACATTCATTGCAATCACTTATGGATCGAATGGCTGCCGGTAGTGGAGGAGGTAGAATCGACCCAAATGATATTTCAAGTGTTCTTCGTGGTAAAAAAAAACAACCGATAAAATGCAATGTTTTTTTTTTCTTATTTTCCTCATCAATTAATTAGAAATGAATCCAAACGAATTAGCATCATTATTATCATCGGTTAATGGAGCTCCTGGATTAATCCCAGGTAGTCAACGTGGTAGAGTATTGCCTGGTACATCATCACAATCTGGTACGTCTCTTCTAGATGCGTTCTCTCAACAAACACCGGATTCTCGACCGAATACAGCACCAGCTGGAACTCGTGCAGCTGCACCAGCTACTGGAGGAACAACATCGGCTTCAAGTGCACGTCCAACAGGATCATCATCCTCATCATCGTCGAAACCTCGCACTGGTGGTACCAGTTCAGCTGCTGCTGGTACGACAGCAACAGCTCCAGCAAGTGGAACTAGTTCGGCAGCATCTGCTAGTTCACGACCTGCCATACAAATGAGTGCACTTTCGAATGTTTTGGCTAGTTTAAGTGGTGGTAATGCTGCTCAAGGTGGCGGTGGTGCTGCTGCTGGAGGAGCTGCTCAACCAGCTATTGATCTTTATGATATTATGAATAGCGAAGTGAGAATTAGAATTTCAGTAGAATAATTTTTATTTTTTGTTGCTTTGTTTTAGAATTTAATACCGATTTTAAGTAATAAAGAAGTTCAAGAGAAGCTAAAAGCTCATTTACCTGAAGGAAGTGCAGTGTCAAGTTCAGAGCGAGAATTACGAGACTCAATTCAATCGCCACAATTTCGTCAAGCCGTTAGTACATTTGGTGTTGCCTTACAAACAGGCCAATTAGGTCCAGTTTTGGCACAATTCGGTCTCCCAGATGATGCCATAGCAGCTGCTAATCAAGGTGACATACAAGCATTTGCACAAGCCATGGAAAAACATTATAAAAAATCGAATGAACAAGGTGAAGACAAGAAATCATCGGATAATACTATGGATACAAGTTAATCGATGAGCTTGAAAATCAAAGCAATCATCAATTAGACACTCTTTTTTTTATCTCCTATTTCAGTTTCAAAAACTAAATCAAGAAAGACAAAAATACATATATAAACATACATTAATATGTCTGTGATTTTCTATGCGAACGATAAAAACTATTCTTCATCAAACATAATAGGATGAATTCTGTTCTGCTATCAATTGATAATAATTCCATTAGATCCATGAGCTGTCATCAGATGATTTATGCCAAGTGAAATACATGCCGTGTTTTTTTTCGTATCAATCAAGTTTTCTATCGAGTAATATGTTAAGTATGGCAACTAATTCTTTTTCATAAACATGAAAGGTCACGAGATATTCGAAAGAAAAGAAAAGAACAGAAAAACAAAGGTCTTATGCGTATTCTTTTTTTTATATTCCCTGCCATATTGTATTGCTTAACGAGATTTACAAGTTATGTGAAAGTACATTGTTTTAAAAGCCGGAAACAACAGAGAAGAAAAATCTAAATACACCATTAGTTTCAATCCGACATGAAGTACAGACAACACCGTAAGTCAATGCCGATAAATAATTATTATCAAAACTTCTGTTACATGAATAAGGTTTTTTCTCTTCTTCTTTTTTTTTATCAACTAAAGAAGAAAAAAAGAACACATTTCAATCTCATACCTTTTCATTTTTTTTCGTTCTATCATCTTTATATTATTACCTCTTCTTTATTCTCATTCTGAATTAGAAAAAAAAAGAATACTCTCAATCCTTCTTAATAAAAAACAAATTATTTCTTTTTTTTTGCCCATTTTAGTCTATTAATTCAAACCAAAGTGCAATGTATATTCATTTTTAAAACGATAATTTTGTTCTCTTTATATTCCTATGATTGTCGATCTACGTAAATTACATCTGACACGATCCGTACAACAACATGGACATTTTTTTCTTCGTTTATGTCGTCGTTTTCTCGCCTATCCGGGTTACACGCTATTTATGTTTCTATTAATTTATTTATTAATCATGGATATTCGACTTTACAATCGAATACGTTCAAGAAATTCAATAACTTTCAATTCAAACAATAATGCTGTGGATATATTCGAACCATTACCAATCAAAAAAGCAATGGTCGAACCTATGGCAAGAATCTCCTTTTAAAAAACTAAACAATCAAATTCATCGAACTTTCTGTTGTAGATTCATTATGTTCGTTCGCCAATTGCTGAACATATTGAAAGTACATTACATTTTACATATTATTTTCCATTTATATCTGCGAATATGATATCATATTTTCATTGTTTTCTTTCCGTTATATCGATTAAATTTCTTTCACATGAACAATTATTTCAACGGCAGATAGGTGTTCTTATTTTTCAAATACGTATCTTTCTTGATAGTTTGGATGGTGTTGTTTTTCGTGCACATACACGAAATCAACGATATAAATCTTATTATGGCGATTTTGGTTATTATGTTGATGCTGTTAGTGATGTTTTAGGTGGAGTATGTTTAATTCTAAGTTGTTTGTTATATTTTTCTAAACAACAACAACGGAAAAATTCAACTGTTACTCTACGTTCGAATAATTCATCGTCAAATGATGAAACAGAATTTATGATGTTGAATCAAGATGATCAACCACTCTCATCGACAACAACAACAACAACAAGTCAAATCGAATCGAAAAACAAAATATTTCTAAGTGTATTTTCTTTTTCATTACGTTATTCAATGGCGGCTTTCTTTTGGGATCGAAATGTTCATGCATACGAAGATCTACTCGATGCACCATCGAACAATCAATTACACAATGTTTGCTTTGTTCTTTTTCTAATCTTTCACAAAAGAAATATCATGCATTGTTTTTCTAGCTTTTACAATTGAATATTCTACATTCCCCGTTGACAATCATAATATTTTATTTATGGAGATATTTATGTGCTTTGAGCATTCAAGATTATCTTTTATGTGCTATTTTTATTGACCGTACATTGGTATGTTGAGTATTGTTCATCATAGATCGATATTTTTGTCTTTTTTGAAGGAATTTCTACAGAAAACTAGTCGTCTTAGCTGGTGTATTTTATTGATAACAATATTTCTAACTGAATTACATACAAATCACATTCGATCTCTATTTATTTCACTTAAGAAATAATAATAATAATAAAAGAAACAAAAGTTCGAAGATCAAATAAAATCAAAATATATGTGTTCATGTTTGTTTGTTTTTGAAATGTTGTTCAATAGCTTCCATACCTTTTCGACAAGTATCTATTGGAGGATTTTCCAACGGATTACCTTCGAAATTCGATGATAATTCACAATAATGATGCCAATCTAAATGTTTGAGTTGATGAAAATTCTTCGGCAATTCCTTTAAAAGATTATCACCTAACCAAAGTGTTTCTAATTTCGATAGTTGACAAATCGAATCGGGCAATGTTTTTATTCGATTGCCAAGTAATAATAAAGTTCGTAATTGTTTTAAATGTTGAATACTCGATGGTAATTGTTTGATATAATTATATGATAAATCAAGAAATAGTAAACTTTTCGTTAGATAACATAAACCAACGGGCATTTCATCGAATTTATTATTCGATAAATGACATGATTGTAAACATTGTAATTGCCGAATTTGTTCAGGTAATGTTGTTAAATGATTATTACTAACGGTTAATGTTTCAAGATGTTTCAATTGACCGATTTCATTTGGAAATGAAACAATATCATTATTATCTAAATGTAAACATTTGAGATTTGTTAATAGATGAATTTCAGCTGGAACACGTGATAATGTATAATTCATTCCAGATTTGGATTCAGGTGTAAAATCTAATACATCTAAATCGGTTATTTCGTATAATTCCGTTGGAACAGAGATTGTATCAATGCCTAGATAAATTTAAAGAGTAAAAAGAAGAAGAAAATATATGTTGCTACCTTTTAAATGTAAACGTTTCCGTCCATTAGGCAATTGTTCGACTAGCATACGTAGTCGACCTTTAGCTTTCTCAGGACGAACTTGTTTGTTAAAATCGATAATCGAACCTACATAGATCAATGAACAATATAGAAAAAAGTTTCGTTCATCGAAATAGAAAAATTCACTTGTTCCACCATTGTATCCGTTCACATTTGAAAAACTTGGATATCGTTTTTGTATTATTGACATGAGAAAATCGTTTGCATTAATGTTACAAAAAAGAAAATTCTAGTGCTTTTCAAGTGTTCTTTATTTTTTTTAAAATTAATGTGTCTTGGCGATTGTGATTTTGTTTGAACAACAATTTTTTTTCCTTCTCTCACGGTAATCATTTCAATTTTTGTCTTTCAAATGAAATCTTAACAAAAAAAACTATCATAAGTCTTCATCGATTTGGAACTTAGTTCGTTTTCTTTATTTGCATTTTTATTCTCTCTGCACTATCTCGAAATCGTGATTAAAGTCAGATGATAAGACATGTTTAGTTCTCTTCGGCTTTTTTTTTCTTCTCGCTCTCGTTTTACATGTTTGTGTTGATTATCGATGCGCTTACTCATCTTTTCGTTTCTTTTTTCTTTTTCGACATACGAATAAATAATAAAAAGAAAACGAACGTAACATCATTTCGGCAGATTTTGTTTCTAGATTGGATTGAAATTGTCGGCAATAAAAAAAAAGATACGAATAATCATGAGTAAAGAAGAATTTGATGTTGCAACACCGAGTACAAGTCGTTCGAATAGTTCGAGTGATGAAAGTGAAGAACGACCGATTTCACCTGTTCTACATCGAACTCAAGAAAATGAATCATCAAATCCAAGTAAATCGAAATCAATTTCGATAATAAAAAAACAAAATTTGAATTATTCGATTCTAGCTGAAACTGTTACATCTGCGAAACGAACAACATTTATATCCAGTTCATCGTCATCGTCGGACAATGAAGAGGAATCCGTCGAAGCTGTTTTAGATGCTAATGTTGTAAGTTTGCTAATTGGCTGATTTTGCTCGATTGATTGCTCTCGAACAACTGCAATTCATGGCAACACAATTATCGATTTGCTAGATGGCCGCTTGTCTATGCACATAGATCGTATTTTATCGATTCGATTATTGTATAAAGACAACAACAATACAAAAAAAAAACGCACTCGTTGCCATTGATTATTAGTTTTGGTTAAGAGAAAATTGAATCGATAAATTGTTGAAATATTCGTCTATCGTATTTCATCGTATGATTGCCAATGACCTTTCGTATCGACAAAAACCACACACCACATATGCATACGTACGAGATAGTGCAGACAAACTTAGAATAAATTACTTCCTTCACATAACTTGATTACCCATCGTTCATCATTAGTCAATGTCACATTCTTTTTTCTCACCTATGACATCAGATTCTTTTTTTTGATCATGTAGGAAGTTGTATCTACCTACGTATATATGTATATGTATGCTATTCGTTGAGATAAATGAACCGAAATCATTATCAATTATTAATGAGTAAAAAAAAACTTGTGAAATCAACTGGAGAAAATTTTTTTCTATATTGACTCATTTGATTATTCATAACTATGTATACATACATACATATACGTATATGTATTGTGAAGGATAAATAAGCAAGTGATTACTAATCAAGGCAACACTTGTTTCATCGATACTCAATGAGAAAGATCAGTTACGTTTGACATATACATATTTAGAAAGGGGAAAAAAATCTCGATCTCGTCGTTAAATAATATTGATTTAGCTGATTAAATTAGTCTTTTGGCAAGTTTTATTGACATCATTTTGCAATCTTGAGTGTTCGAAAAAATATTTATATACATTCTTAGATGACATTCGATATTTTTTTCGTCAATTAAATAAATATATACGTGTTGTATGTAGTGGTAATTGTATTGCATGTAATACATGCAAATATATTTTGACATAAGAAACAAAGAAGAAAAGAAAATTCTGTTTCAGTACCATAGACGAAGGACAATTTGAGTCATATATATATGTGCGGGTAAAGCAAACGAGAAAAAAAACGTTGTTAATATAAAAAAAAGAGAGAGAGAAAAAAAAAGAAAAGGGAGAAAGACAGAAGAAAAAAGTGTCTACAACGCGTTTTATTGCTGTATGTTTTTTGTTGTTGTTCTTCCTTTTAGTTTGCTTGCTCGCATTTTTTTTTCCGTATTTTAGACGTATCATCATCTCTCGTTTTTTCGCTTGGCTCTCTTCTTCTTCTCCTACGACCACTACTACTGTCAATTCTTTTCTCGTTTTTTTTCTTTTCTTCTTTTTCTTCTCCTCGTTCTTTTCTCACCGTCGGTTTTCTTCAACGTATTTTTTCTTCTTCTTCTTCTTCTTCACACGAATGCAATAAATGTTCATCTGATCAATATGGCGTCGGATGTACAAAATTTAACGACATTCTACGCTAATCTTCCATCGATATTCGAAGATGATGATTCAATTAAATCGTTGACTGATCAAACGATGACAGTGATTGACAAGAAAAATACTTATCAGCCTATGTTTGGCTCATTCTTATTTGCTGAATCCGAACCATTTGCAAATGCTGCAAATAGTAATCAAACAATTGAATCATCACCACTGGAATCCACTGATGATATGAGTGATATCGATGAAGATGATTTCGATGGTATACCTATTCGACATGGTTCATCAATGACAAAAGATTTGCCTCGTAATGATAATCATTTACTTGAACGAATTGCTCAACATATTGAACATGATAATGATGATAATCAAAATCTGATTGATGTCGATGATTTATTTTTAAATGGTTTTCAAGATGAAAATCATCAACAACAACAACGACAAGCAAATGAAATGATAACTATGCCATCATTGTTCAATAATATACCGGATATTGATGATTTAAATGAACACATAGATGATGATGATGATAATGATAAAGATCAAATACCATTTGATCATATGGACATGTTCGATCAATCAGATTCAATTCGTTCGTCATCACCAGATTCAGTTCTATCATCATCACATTTACATGATGACGATGATGATGATGAGAATTATGATGAAGATCTAAATCGAGAAGTCAATCGTATTAATGTTATTGCTGATATTGATGATGATGATGATGATGTTACACAATGGAATGATGACGATCTACTGACTAAAGCAACTTTACAAAATGATCGACCCAATGCTCCTCTACCACCTCGTTTATTTTTAAATGTTCAAACAAATGATCAAGTAGATTTTATTGATTCATCACGCAGCAATTCTCGATGTTCAAATGCTTCATCACATTTAAGCAATGGTTATACAGATCAAGCGAGAATATTTATCAATGATGATGATGGACTTGTGACATCATCATCATCGTCATCGTCAGCCAATTCAGAATTTGATGAACAGGATAGACAGGATATTCATGACGATGATGAGATATTTATACGTGATAGTGATGAAGAAGAACTACCTTTACAAATCAATCTTGATTATAATCGATCAAGATCAGTATCAACAAGTTCTTCAAGTGATAGTTCGCCATCAATATTATCTTCAATTGCCGATCAATCGCCAATCATTGCAATGGATGAAGATATAGTCGAGACAAAAAAAGTACTTCCATCTGCGCCTATGGCTGTTGTTGACGACGAAGAAGATATTGATGATCAACAGCAAGAAGAAGAAGAAGAGCAACAACAACAATATAATAATAATCAACCCCTAATATCGTTAAATCCATTAAAAACTCTTCTGGATCTAAGAAATGAACAACACAAAAATCATATTGTTCATGATATAGTAAATATTCAACATGTATTCAATGAACACAATAACGATGATGAATTTCTTGCTATTATGCATAATCCAACAATATTCGAAGAAGTCTTACGTGATCATGATGATCAACAGGTAAATTTCTTTTCTTTCTTCTAATTAACAAAAGAAAAGAAAATCCTTGAAGAGAAAGTCAAGGGTAAAATATCTTGTATGCTTTTGGTTTTCTTTCTCCTTTCTGCACTAAATCTTAGCTATCTTTCAAGCAGCTGATATATCCTCGAAACTAATACTCTTACGTAACAACTATCGATTGATAGTTTACTGTCATCAGTAATCATCAATGGATTAAAGAATAAAAAGAAAAAGAAAAAGAAAAAGTCGATATATTCAACTTGTTAAATATTTTATTTTGAATTCTAGAAAGCTGATGAATTCAAGCAAATATTCTCACAACAATCTTCCAGTAATCAGAAAGAAGATGATTCATTCGTGCCTAACCAAAATATGCAAAAGGCATCATTATTATCCGTATCAGACAATGAGATGCCTGGTCCTTCAACAACAACACAAATAACAACAACAACAACAGTGCCAGTAACAAAAACTCATAGTTCGTCGACTGCTGTCAATCACCTTCTAAAGGAAAAGAACGAAGAAAAAGAAATAGGAGAAGAAGATGCTGATGTCGTCGATCGCACTTCTCCAAACCTAAAGATAAGACAGCAGTCATACGATAGGAATCTTCCAAACATCAATCGAACAACAATTGTTAATTGTGAAAAGAAAGACGAACAAGATCATTATCAAATGATGGATTCCGATGATGAATCAGATAATGATTCCGAATTATTACAAACACTTGCACAACTACATGGTCTAGTGCATACTCATCGTTTATCAAATGATTGCAATCCAATCGATGTATTAATCAATCATGAAACATCAGATTTAAACAAACAAGATATGATAAATATCGATGATGAAAAACTTCTTCCAAGAACTTCCAAAGAAAAATCAACAGCACACACTTCATTGTCATCGTTATCATCAACTAATGATGAATCACAATTACAAGATGTTATTATTGATTCAGACAGTTCATCGAATGATGATATTCCATATGTTGTTGAAAAATTAGTTTCAAATACGTTACAATTAGCTATTGAACAAATGAATAATTCTCATGAACCAATTGAACATTTTGTCGAACAAATTCTTTCCGAAGCTGTCTATGATATTTATCAGGAAAATCAAAATGACGCCGAATCAAAAATCGATAATCTTCTTTCAATTGTTCAATGGCATCATCGACCAGTGAAACCAATTTTCGATCCATTCGATCAAAATTTCGATCAAATATGGCTTCATGATTTTCAAACACCTGAAAATACGAAATCGGATTCGTTCGATCCAATGAATATCTTCTCTTCAATATCTAATCAAGCACAAGAAAATCTTTCTCAGTCATTAGTTATCGATCCGTTTAATTCATCAGACTTGACAGCATCTGTCGAAAATATTAATCTAGATAATAATTCTCGTTTTCAAGATGATTTCATTTTCTTTATGGTAATTGATTCACATTTTTTTCTTTCTTCATCGTTGAGTTCTTTAACTTCTAGCGGTAAAATAGTTGTTTTGTAAGACGAATGAAAATCCGGCTTTCAGCTCATATGCACTTGATTTTGATGATTCATTTTTTGAAATTCTTGGAATCAATTTCATTCTTCTACTATTTAGAATGATACACCACCAACAACAACCGAAACCAATGAAGAACAAGAAGAACCTGTGGCATTGAGAGAAAATCTCGATGAAAATCCAGCAAATAAACATGAAAGTTTCTTTCAAGATCAAGCACGTCTTTCACAATTCGAAGATTTTCCAAGTGAACAACCATTGAATACTCCGACATTTGAGGTAATTCAGTCGGAAACAAGAAATCCATTTGATGAACCAGCAGACATTCGTCAATCAACGAACGATGATGATGAACCATGGGAACTTGAAGAACAAGACGAAGATATTATTAAACCAATACCAACAGTTGTTTCACAAAATCAAAGTTTAACTGTAAATGAAGAAACAGACGATAGTACGAGTGATAGTAGTAGTAATAATGATAATGATGATGATGAAAATGAGAAAGAAAATATTGATGATTATTTTCCAAAAGAAGAAATCAAAGAAAATAATAATAATGATGATAATAATGAATCAAGTGAAATACCAGCATTAAAATCCGTTCGATTCGATGATAATCTACAAGATGTTAAAATATTTACACCAAAAGATAGTTTAATTCAATCGGAAGTATCATCACAAGCAACAACAAGTGATACAGATGAATATGATGATGATGAACAAATTACACAAAGATCACCAAATGATGATGGTAGAGACGAAACAGCAGATAATTCAACCGAAAATATCGTTCCGCGACCGGATAGTATTATTTCCTTATCAAGTGATATCATCTCATATCCACCACCTCTACCACCTTTACCACCGCTTAAACAAATATCAAGTAATTAAAGACTAATTCTTTTTTTTTTTGTTTTGCTATTAATGAATTGAAAATATTGTTTGAATTATTTCTAGCTAATGTGAATAATAATATTCAATCGAAACAATCATCAATTAGCGATTCGAAGGACAAGAAAAATTCATTTGTACATCTTGAAAATACAACAGTCAATCCACCAGCAACAACTGATATTCATGTATACAAAAGTATCGAATCTGAATTCCTACCATCTCATGGATCAGGTATTGTCCTTGATCACTCTACTAATCATATGTTAATTATTTTGACATAAGTAAAGATAAACTTGTTGATAGATTGATGTCATCGAATTGATTATTAATATACGTAGACAGTCTAGGTTTTATTTTTCTTCTTTTCCATGAATAGTTAGCCATTTAGTATAGAATTTATTTCTGAATTAGGTTCATTTTCATTTTCTACAACAGTATTAAGTGCAGTTAATTCACATGGTAATGAACTAACTGAATGATATTCAAGAAATTCTTCGACAACAACAGTCGTTGTCAAGGTTTTTGTTGTTGTTGTTGTTGTTGCTGTTTTCGGCGGTTCACATTCATGATCATCAGTTGTATTCGTATTTTGAATAATAGTAACAGTTTGAGGTGTTAATGTCGTTGTTTCGATAGATTCATGTTGGACTGTAATAAGACTAGGCCGACGTTTATTTTGTTCATTAACAATACTAAACGTTGGCTGAAGAGGTATATCGTCAATTGGCGTCATCATATCAGCCATAGCATGCGCATCGATAGCATCGCGACGAATGACAAGATTAGCGAGAATATTCGTCGAACGCATAGCTGGTTCACGTCGTGGTAGAATCGATTTAATAAATCTTGGTGTTCGACGTGTATCACTGGTTGGCCGTGTTTGATATTCGCCTTGAATAACTCGTTGTAGTTCAGCTTTCGAAACGGGTGTATACGAAAGTATTAGACGACCACTTTTATACGAAGATGAGGATATTCGACGATCAGTTGGTTTTAGTCGACGATAATAAGCTATTTCAAGACGATATAAAATACAACGAGCTAGACCGATAAATATAAGACAAAAAACAATTGGCGAAACACCGATTATAACAGCATAGAATGTTCGACGAAGACATTGATATGAACAGTGTTCCATTGTACTAAAGAAGAAATTCTTTCGAAGATTGTTATTGTCTGTATCAATCATTCGAGAACGAGCCAAAAAAAAACAAGTTTCTAGGACGTTTTTACTTTTCCTCTTGCATCTGATAAATGTATGTGTACGAGAGACATTTTCTAGATTTTACTAAACAAAACATAGTGTTAACGAACTGTTGATACAAAAAATTACTAATAAGAATAAGAATAACAACAACAACAACAACAACAACAACAACAACAGCAACCAGAAAAGGAGAGAGAGAAGACAGTAAAGTAGCTTGTCTGATTATCTTTCTGTGAATAGAAATCTATATTTACACGTCCAGCGGGAGGAATGACATAAAAAGCAACCTATCCTATATTTTCTCATCATCTTTCCGCCTACAAAAAAATGACAATCTGTTTTGATATAGATATACGTATGTATATAGATCTCGTCAATGAAGAAATCAAACAGCTTGGGGATATAATTCATATTCATTTTCCTCTAATAATGGATTTAATACGATAAGACATCGTTCTGAACAACGTACGATATTTAATTGTTTGCTTAAATGCCAATCAGCGTACCATCGTGAAATGTATATACATAAACTGAGAACAATATAAAGTAACGCAGCTATCATCAATGGAATTAAGCCAAAACATAAGATTCGTTTTAATGATGTATCATTTTCATTCATGTTTGTGTACCTCAATAGGATAAAAGAAAAAGGAAAGACTGAGAAATTACTCCCGAAGAGTATATATATATATATATATATATATGTATGTGTTTACATGCGTGCTAAAGTTAATCAAACGAAGAGCATTACTAGTCAATCAAATAAGAAATGATGTCATTCTCATTTTTCTTTATTATCTTCTTTTTTTCCTCCTCCAAAAAAAAACAAAACACGATGCAAGATAATCATATGGATTCTAATAAGACCCAACTAGATAAGAACAAGAAAAATATCTAGATTAGATGATGTTCAATAGGAAAAACATATTCATTAATTTTTAGCTATCCTTCGTTCAACATCAAATGATAATACAACAATAGATCCTGATGAAATCGATAATGTCATAACATGTATGATAGATAATAACGAAATTAAAATCGATGCCAAAACAATATCACCATTTAAATGTGTTATCGGTTCGGCTGGTCAATTATATGAGGATAATCAAACTGCAGTCATTATTCTCTATGGATGTTGGCTACCTGATCATCGGCTGAGAGAATACCGTTATATTATGGATCAATTATTTTAGTACGAGATTTTGTTCAGTTGTTTTTATTGTCAAATTTGTTTGTTTAGTTATGTTTATCATAAATTAGAACAATTGGTTATTAATGATTATGTACTTGTTTATTTTCATGGAGCAACGCCGAAGCATCGGACACCGGAATTGAAATTTTTGAGAAAATGTTATCAAATGATTAATTTTCGGTAGACATTTTTAAAAGAGTTTCATTTAATCTTTTGTTTTTTCAATATTTGATAGATTACGTAAAAATCTTCGAAGTGTCTATGTCGTTCATCCGACACGATGGTTACGTACAGTCATCGCTCTATCTCGACCATTTTTCAGGTGAAACTAATGATATTTGCTCGAATAAAATATATCATACTATTCTTTTTCTCATTTATATAGTAATAAATTCTATCATAAAGTTCAATACTTATACACAGTATCTGAACTTGAACGGCAATTTCCTCATAATCATATTTCAATTCCAGTTATTATCGAACAGTAAGTGAATAACAATGAAAGAAAAAGGAAATTAAATGAACTAAATGAGACACAACAAAACTTCATATGCATATTTTTTTTCATTGAATCTATAGACTTGACAAGTCAGGGTCTATGCCTGACTACGTCTAAATTAATCACAGTAGGTCGACATGTTGTCATATCTGTCTTGAGAATTTTGTTTACTCGTTGTAACTCTCATTCTTGGGCAAAAAGATCTAACTATATCTCTAACAAAACAAATCTAATCGTTAAATCTGTCTACTAATTTCTTCAGATCAGACATAAAAAATTCGAAAATGAATTGTTTTCGAATTTGTTGTCAATATAACTTTGTAAGTGTTTGAGAGTGTTTCCTCCTGCATGTTGTGTATAAACGAATGTTGTGTTATTTTCGTTATTTATCGCTTTTGTTTTTTTTTCCATTTCATTAGAGCTGATTGGTTATATTCTCAAAAGTATGATCGTCAAAATGCAAGTATCAAACGTTCAATCGAACGGTCTGCAGCTCGAGCAAACAATGCAACCGAAAATGAATCGGCTGCATAAACTAAAACTAAATCCATATCGAAATCCGGTCTTGTTTTTTTTTTGTCTTTAGTTTTTTTTTCCTGCTAGATTTTACTTTTTTGTTCTCTGTGCAATAATGTGGTGCTTCTAACTGTTTGTTTGTTTTTTTTCATATCTATTTTACAGTGACAATTTCTATTGTAAATGTCTCTGAGCTTCATCAAAAACAAAACAAAAACGTTTCATTATTCATTAAAAAACATATGTTCGTTTGTTTGTTTGTGTGTGCGTGCGTGCGTTTACTAATATATTTTCAAAAATACATATATATGAATAGTTCTGATTTGTTACTATTTCGAATATTTCTCTTTGACAAAACAACATATGTTCGATATTGAATGAGAAAATTACAATGATTATGTATTCGATTATGAAATTATA
>ERZ781398.1177-NODE-1177-length-25403-cov-4.253472_pt1 | contig 25403 bp, 26 predicted proteins | sample MGYA00433077_ERZ781398 | MGnify/ENA primary metagenome ERZ781398 (study PRJEB29847, sample SAMN06458254) | wastewater metagenome | isolation source: Wastewater bioreactor | place: South Africa: Cape Town | study: EMG produced TPA metagenomics assembly of the... | reverse complement strand
ATATCAACAATTATAAGCACGGATGGTCCTGGAGCAGACTCAGTAAGTCCGATGATTGATAATGATTGCGAGCACTTATTTCATTGATCTTAGTTAAACATATTTCTAAAAACTATATACGTATTTATGAATATTATCTTATGTATGGTTCTATAAACATTTTAGGTTAACAAAGCATTTAAATGCTACTATGACAGTACAAAAGAAACGTCGGTTAGATGGTCATGGTTTAATTCACACAAATATTTAATTTTGATGTGTGTAGGATGGTCTATTACTGGTTTCAGCATATTGGTACTCACTGGAAGTATCATTTTTTTCTATGTGGAACAGACATCGGACAAACAAAGCATAGGTAAATGTGATCTTCTTCTTAGCAAATCAACTATACGACTCTTGTGAAATTATTTTTTTTATTAAGTGTTTTCTTGATGTTATAAATATTTCAGAATTTTTATTTAAAAGATATACTCGATCAAAACTTTTCAATAGTCACGATATAAACTGTATATATGGACGAAAAATAGATTCATATTCTTTAAAAAAAATACTCAATAGAAAAGTTGGCTTAGTTAAATTATTCGTATCAATGTGCAAAGCGCGAGGATCTGCCCCGACTGTAAAATTATTTGCTAATGTAATTGCATTTTGGTTCCACGTGGAATTCGAAGTCAATGTCGATTGATTATACAATTGACCTATGGAGAACAAAAGTTTTTTTTTTTCAAAAATGAAAATTTTTATGAATAAACGAGTTAACTTTGAATTTGTCGAACGAACATAAAAATGGAGAAAAGTGAACATAACTGATAAAGATCATCGTAAAGAAAAAGAAATGTTTTTGAAAAGATTTGAATTGTTTAAATAAGTCTTTAATGTTGATGTCACAGGATCAATTTAAATATTCCAAATATTTTAGGATGATTTTAAACTGTCCTGTACGTAACATTGATTTTGACGACAATTATTTCTTCGTAAGTCGAAGACAAACGTTTATTCGATTTTCTAATAAAAACATTGAAGTTGGCAATAATTTAAACAAGTAATCAAAAGACAATTGAATTCTGTGACTTCCAGGAAAAAAGATATGATTTCTTCAAAATATACCCACGCGTTTATTATTTACTATCTTTTAATCGATCGAACAATACGTATCTTGAGAGTGTCGAGTTGTTTTATTCGAAAAACTTTGTTTTCATTCTCTAGTTCCATTCAATATTCTATATGCACTTTAATCCAGTTACAGATCTTTCGTTGTTTATTATTTGGTGCTGAATCGCGAAAGAGCGATGGAATAATTTAGCTTTAGATGAAACAAAACGACAACACTATTTTATCAAACTGTCGATCTTTTACTTGAAGCATATTGTTTCACTTGTTTTCTTTCACAAAAAAAATAAATAAAAACGATACTATTGCACTTTCTAATTCACATATATTTGACTGTCATTGACTCAATTGGTTTTAAATACCATTGTTCAATTGGTAATTCACCTAAATGATGAATTGTTTTCGAAAAACAATTTATCCAAACTAAACCAATTAAAAGACAAAATCCAACTTCAATTGGATATGCCAATGTTTTTGGTAAATATTCAGCTGTATAAAAGATAAATGTCGATGATAAACTATAACCTAGATTGGATATTGTTGCTAATAATGTCATATATGTTCCAGCTATACGTGGTTCACTTATTCGAGCACAGAAACCCATCCGAGATGCAACCATTATAAACACCATTGTTTCATTTAAACAAAGAACTAAGATTAACATTGGATAATAATAGGATTTATCAATGAATAATGGAGTTTTATGAACATAAATCGCTAAGATTAAACAACCGAATAATTGAGGAAGATAGATTCGAGAAAACCATCGTAACGGATGTCGAATATTACTCATACATAACGGAACAAGAATATTGACACAGATTAAAGGAAGATTTAATAGAGAAAGTGTATCACGTGTAAGACCATTATCAATAAGAGTTAACATTGTCATATGACTTGTTGCAGCAAAACCAAAACCAAATGTAAATAAAATCCAAGCTAATTGTCGAACAGATTTCTTTTGAAATAATTTATAAATTGATAAATATGTTTCCATGACAACAAATTTCTTTCGTTTCGAATTCACTGAATCATGATTCGATGATTTTCTTGTTAAAATGATGAGTACAAGGATAAAACTAACGAAAAGAAAAATCAATCCGATCGAATAAGTAAATTGTTCGAGAGTAAATAATCCTGATGAATGTTCACAAAGAGACAACGGTCGTCGAATAAATCGATTAGTGAAATTAGCTGATTCAAATGTTAATAAAAATGTTGAACCAAAAAATGTTCCAATAACTTGACCTATGATTTGACATGTCGATGACCATTGAAGATTTGAATCCGAAAATAATAAAATTGACCAACCATCAACAACAATATCTTGACTTGCAATTAGAAAATAAATTACAAAAAATATCGATGTTAGCGAGTAGATTTCTAAATTCTTCAATAGAGATTCAATGTAATACGATAAAACTATCAAAAGCAATCCAATTGATACTTGAATTGGAATTAACCAAGTTAAATGAGGACCCAAACGATTCACATAGATCGAATCGAGAATTGGAGCCCAGAGAATTTTTATACTAAACGGATATAAAACCCAACTGAATGTTCCTTGTTCTTGCCAAGATGCTTTATACGAGGCTAAGTACAATGGAATCGATGTTTTTAAACCACTGAGAAAACCTTGTAAAGTATAGAGACTTGTAATTAGCAAAATACGACTCAATAACATCACACTTTTCTTTCTTTTTTCTCAAAAATAAAGAATCAAAATCAAAAAGAAAGAAACCGATGAGAAACTATTATTGGTATCAATCGTCAACCAATTGTGTTTATTTTTACTAAACAGATGGCGATAAATGTACTTAACATGTTTACTTTTCGATACAAATCGATACATGTCAAACGAAATTCTTTTCGAAATGTTCGTGATACCAATGTATAAATGAAAAATGTCAACTAAAATCACAAAAAAACACATTTTTTTCCGAGAAATTTTGAAGAAAAACGAACTGAAGCGTAAGTTGAAAGACGAATAACACCAATTGTTCCGAGAGAAATATAATAAGTCGACAGATACTTGATCAGCTGTTTTTGTTTGGGAATCGAGTAGAAATATGTCGATCGGATAATACGATACAATCATACAAAGAAATATATAACAGCAGATTTGACTAATTCAGATTTTAACTAATTGAATTTGATAGCGACGATGATGAATATTTCGTAGAGTTAAGTATGACAAAAGAAACGAACGAACAAATCGAAAATAGAATCGCATAGAACAACGAATACATCGATCCAGGAACTAAAGAGCAACCACGGTCGAACGAGACTTCAAACCCAATGAATGCATGAAGACTATACAACAACCAAAATACAACATTTACAAATATCAATCGACGAACAAAAACCATTGAACTATAACGATGAATTTGAAAATTTTGATTTGTGACAATCCAACGATCGATTGAAATTAAACATAAACATTGACGCATCAAGCCAATACTCAATACGTACAAATATACACGACATTTACAGAAAATAGTATTATTTCCATCTGACTCATAACCAGTTGTATAATTGATTATTCGAGGTAATGATAAACTATTTAAAATAATCATTTGACTTATCGAGAGAACGAAAAAATATCAACAAATTTAAACTATTCCCAAGATTTCCAATTAGATAAACAGGTAATAAAAAACTAACCAATTTGTTGTTCTTCTTTTCTGCGAATATAATCTGTAATTAATTTATTTGTCTCCCTTTTCACTTCTCAATTTACTAAACAATGCCTTTTCATTTGCTTTCTGCTGAGTTAAAAAGAAAAGACTTTTATTGACGAAATCGATTATGAAATGAGCTTAAAGCAATAGCAAATGCTTGAAGAGCAGTAAAAGGAAAACGATAATCCAATGCAAATGTATTTTCATCAATACGACCGAATTGCATGACGATGTTGTTTTCAGCTACAAAACAAAGAACTTAGCAAAATGCCTTTTTTGTTTTCTTTGACAGTTTAATTTACAATTATCATTGGAGTTGATCAATTGGAAGTTTTTATGTGATGGTTGTTTAACTCGACTTCCTTTCATATCGAGTGTGTAGATTTGAGATTCTATAAGAGAAACGAAAGACTTTTTTCTTTCAAAATTAAAAGCAAACAACGAACTTTCGTTGAACGTTGGCGATTGATTTTTAATTTCGATAAGTCCTTCGAAATTTCCCAATTTCCAATGATCAATAATTGTTTCATTTTCCTTTTCGAATTTCAACGAATCTTTTTCTTGATCCGGTAATAAAATAACTAATTTTCTCGGTCCTTTCTCTCCAAGCGAATGATCATCCTAAATCAATAAATTTCGATATTGTTAATTATTTTCAATTTCGATTTACATAAACAATCGCAATTGATTGTTGATTTTTGTTCGAAGAATTTTGATGATCATAGAGAATATATTGTGTACTTGTTAAGTTCATTGCTCTCAATTTGCCAATTGAATTCGTTTCATTGAGATCTGCTGAATTGTCTTGATTGATTCCGATGAAATATTCCGAATGACCACCGATTGTCAAATGTTTTCGAGCATTTAACAAAAATGTCTTCGAAAAAAAATGAAAAATGAGCTTTTTTGTTTTGAAAGGAAAAACAAACTCACAGCATTTTGTTCATTTTGTCCATCGAAAAATAGTGAAAACATTGTTGATAAACCTTGTCGACGTCGTTCGACATGACAACGAACAAATGATAAACAATCTTTTGGAATAATTTCATTGACAAATTTGATTCGGTCGGTTTTTATGAAATTTTCTGCATCGAAATTCGATTGATCCGTTGTTGATTTTTGATGTTCATTCGCGACGATCTTTTGCTGTGAATTTGTTTGATCATTATCTTCATCATCGGATAAACTAGATGATTTCAAAACAAAATCTACGCAAACATATTCGAATCTACTCAACGAACTTTGCATTTTGCGACGACATATTCGTAAAAAAGAAAATTTGAAAATAAAAGAGGTTTCAGTCGATGCATTTCTAATTTTAGTTAAATATTCTTTTTTTATTTGAATAAGGAAAAAAAGGTGTTTACAGAGCGTCATTGTTGCCAATCTGAATTGAATCCGTGTCGTTCATGAACTTGTTGATCGTGAGAACAAATCGAAAAATGAGACGCAATTGTAAACGATGTTTTTTCTTGTTCAGATGAATTGTCATTGGATGGAATCAATTGGGATTCTGAAAGCAATCGTAAAGGTTGTTTTTCTTTCGATATAAAATAACAAAATGAAACCCGTACTGTTGTGTCTTTGTTTGAGAGTCATGTGAATCACGGTTTTTTTCTTTTTTTTATCTTTTGTAATTTGTTGAATTGTAAATGAAACTCCTGGAAAGAGAAGAACTTCGTTTTCATCGGGATAAACTGAAAGATCTTTGAGTTGAGCTGTAAATGCCAATCGAATATCCATAACAAATAGAACGTTACCGAAATTGTCAGCAAACGATTGATTTTCAGTACAAGATACAAATGATTGAAAACTATACCAACATTTACCAGATTTGTTCAGATCATTTTCAAGTTCTAATAAAACGTCAGGTGATAAATCAGCTCCTCGATAAAGAAACAGTTTCTCTGTTTGATTCACTTGAAAATTATTCGGATTTTCCCAAAGAAGCAAAGCAAAAGGACCTAAAGTTGGAATTTGATTTCTCCATGTTTGTTCGTATTCGTCAATTCCGATTAATCTCATTGTTTCATTTAAACTTTTATATAAAAAACTTTCTAATGAATAAAGAAATACGCAACATTTCCAAACAGAATCGATGTCTGCATTTTGATTTTCTCGTAAAATTTTTGCCAAAAATTCCGATTGACGAAGTTTATTTATTAATTTTCCGTATTCAATTAAACCTGCTGCTGCTTTTTCAACAAAAATCGAAAGTGTTCGACTGTTTTTCAATGGTAGAGTATCTTTTGTTAAATGGAAATATTTAACAATTTCTCGAATAAATATTGGAGTGAAACTAAATCGATCGTTCGATGAACCGACAACGATTGGATTCGGTGTAAATCTTTCGATTCGAAATGAATCTTTCCAAATATCAGTTCGTCGAACAGGTCGTTGTTTGTTCGAATCTTGATAAGAAACTTGAACGTAGTTGGTTAAATCAATGTAATAACCGTCTAATAATGCTCGATTCTCTTCATTTGCATAAGCTTGTTCAATAATTAAATTTTCAATGTCCGAATAGGAACGCCAGTCAATAGATTTTGTTTTACCAAATGGATCTTTGTTTGCGTTCCACTGCCAACGGGATTTGATCGAATATTTTTTTATGGTTGATTCACAAGAAGAAGCCATTTTGTCTCGAGTAAAATGTAAGAGTAAACATTTCGTTGTAGGAGGTTTTCTTTTACGTTTCACCGAAAGAGAAATATTTTTCTTAAAAGAGAATTTCTTTTAAATAAAAAATGTCAATGAATAGCGGCACGAATACGAGCGTTCGACTTGCGAGTCACGATTTGAATCAAGTTCATGTTTGTATTATTGGAGATAAGAATGCGTCAGCATCAATTCAACATTCGAGAAAATTATTCGAACCGTTTCAATATAAATTCGATAGATTTCAAATGATTTCCGATTTAATTCGAGATACGTTCAAACTCAATGATCGATTATCCGTTTGTGCTTTACATCGAAATACATTCTTGAATGATAACTCAAAACTTTATGAACAAGATTTTCATGATCAATCCGTTCTTTATTTACTTTTAATTCCTTCTTCGTCATCAATCAGAGATTTAAGAAGTAAAGAAAAAACCTACTGAATTCTTTCGAAATTTGAAAAGAATGTTTGTCAATTTTTGAGATTCTTTGAAATACTACGAAGTTCCCAATCTGTCCGAAAGTAACAATTCGATTTACATTCGAGTTACTGATTGTAATGTCAAATCAAACAATCGAAATTTCGATATAATTCCAATACTAAATGTCAAACCTGGAACAACAATTCGTGAATTGATTCATCACGCGTTGACTCAATTGAAACTCAATGAAAATGTGCACCAATCTCGAATGTTTTACTACGGATACGAATTAGATCGTGACATGTGTCCTCTCTCATCGAACGATTTATGTTGGATTATCAGTCAGAATAAAATGCCAATTATTTTCGATTTAATTTTATCTCCATTGAAAACACCCGAACTGAAATCAAACAAAGATTTAGTTGCTCAACATGCGTCGGGCTTGGTTTCTGTCGAGGGAAATCCGTTGCTTTCTCAAATATCGTTGAACATTGGTCAAGAACTGCGGTCAGTTGTGAGCAACAATCAAGACAGTTCAATTAAAAATAATCTCGTTCAATTCTATGGAAACTTCGCATTTATTTTATATATTCGATTGAGAATTATCGCGAAGATTAATCAAAAGTTTGAATTGAAATCGAATTAAAATGAATTGAAAGTATTTTCATTTAGATCTGTACTCGATAGTTTTTCTGATAATCTGGTTTATAAATATGTCGAAGAGAGAATCGAACAAAATCAATTGAAAGAAGCTCTAGCTAATTTATTTGTCTTTTGTGATAAAGATAAATCGAATGAACTCAATGAAAATGAATCAACAATTGCTCTTTTGATTTTGTTCAATTATTTAAATCGACATGGTGAACAAGACAAAAAACTTCATTTGAATTATTCGAGTCTTCTTCCGATATTCTACGGATATTATCAACAAATTGATAAACGTTGTTATCACGAGAAAGATTTCGAAACATTAGTGATCGATATTCTCACTGAACATATTCGAATTCATTCGTTTCAATCACCGATTTATCTTGAATTCGATGAAACTCATAATCATAATGATTTAATCGATGGATTTTGTGATTCAATTGAAACTGTTCTAACTAAACAATTGAAACCAACAATTGATGTACAACATGAAAGTCCATTTACAGTTCCAAGATTAATTGTGTACATCGGATTATTGCTTTTAAGTATCATTATGCTTCCAATTACGTCGATTTTATTATATTTCAAAGCTCGTCCGAAGAAATATCTTTTCGTTAAAATTATTTTGATGATTTTCGTCACTTTACTGGCGTATTTTATCATCATAAACGTTATATTTTTTCATGTTTTCTACGAAGAAAATATTCTCTGGCGAGTCAATTCGCTTGAAGTCTATTGGCCATTTGCATTGATGATATTTTTCTACGTATTAATATTTCGTTATATTCATGAAGAATATCTTCAAACTCAAAATGAAATCGATCAAGACAATTTTCAAGACAGTCAAGAATATGCTGAAACTGAAATGCTCAAACATCGAGCGATGATAACAACCAAAGATCGACAACGAATGACCGTTCATCAATATGAATCAATAACAAAAACGAATTCTCATGAAAATTCAACAACAAAATCATTTTCACTTTCCCAAATCAAAGAAAATCATTTTACAATTGATAAAAAAGAATCAAGCGGCATGCAATATGTCGCGATCATTGGTAAAATCGTTTTATTAATCGTGGTTTTTTTAATCACAATGACACATCCATTTATTCCAATGATCTATCGAAATCATTTCAGTAATAAAACCGATCCGGACACAATCAAACCATTTCAAATTGATATTATTCAAATCTCTTATATTGTCTTGAGTTTACCGTTTTATTTTCTCTTTATTTTCATGATTATCTATGCAGTTTATCAATACAATAATTTCTATTCGGCACTCGTTGATATATTTAAAAAAATAGCCAATGAAAGCGATTACACAAATAGTCATCATGATTTCTATCTCAATCTTAAATTTCGAGATAATTTAGATTTATTCTTATGTTTAATTAGAAATCAATATAAGAAACATGATAATCTTTCATATCAAGTAAAAAATCATTTTCATTCCACCAAAAACATATTTGCGATTGTGTTTGAATAAATAGATCGCCTATTGGACAATCGTCGGTGCATTGCTGTTTGGTTTGATTCTTGCTGGTGTTGCGTTTATTCGATTGCTTTATTATGGTTTTGGTGGAATGAATACATTGACAAGTGCTTTTATTTTAATTGATATTATTATTTTAACTATTCTTGTTTCGATATTTCTTATTGGTTTGGTTTTAATCAACGAATTAACGACGAACACACTTCTTCAATTACTTTTACGAACGAAAAAAGAAGCATTGAGTGATCAATTTCGAAAGAATTCTCTTGATAAACAATGGAATATTCACTATCTCAGTGCAACAGCTGAATATCTCAAAGAAAATCAAGATTTATATACAATTAAAATATGTGGATTCATAATCAATCGAGAACTTGCAGTTAAAGTTATAACGCCATTGCTCGGAGGTGTTTTTACGGCTTTTGGCGTATTTGTTAAAAAACGATTAGGTATCGCTGAATAAGAAATAATGACACGTGACTTTGCTTTTTTTCCTTGCGCTTCGATGAATAAAATATCGATACAAAACATAAATACAGTCTAATTGAAGGACAAATAAATCTATGGATAGCTTAACTAGTAAACTAACTGAAGCACAAACGAATTATTCGAGAGAATTTGATGTGGCAAGTATCATTGAATCATTGAGTGAATCAGATGGAACTAAACCATCAATTCATAATACAAGTTCGATTTATTATTATAGTCAAACAATATTGACAGATATATTTCTATTTTGTTGAATATAGTTGATGATCGTCTTCGTGAATTAGCATTTAAATATGAAATTAAAGAAAGTTTAGCTGAACGTCTTCGAATTCTTGAAGATTATGAAATTATTGTTCTATGCGATGATTCAGGTTCAATGAAAACCAAAATCGATAATAATCAACGAACGAGATGGGACGAACTCAAAGGATTCGTCGAAATTATCTTAGAAATCGGAACAATCTTCGATGAAACCGGTGTTGACATTTATTTTCTCAATCGACGTCCCATTCTCAATGTTATCGATCCAAAGACAATCGATGGCGCTTTTCTTGTTCCGCCACGTGGTTATACGCCGATTGTCACGGCTTTGAAGCATATTTTTAGTTTACCGGCGACACAACGAGGTTACGATAAAAAAGCTTTGATTTTCATCGCAACAGACGGAGCACCTACCGATGAGAAAGGAAATATTAATGTCAAAGAACTTGAACATCTTATGAATTATGAAAGAAATATTGAAACAACTTATGTTATGTTTTTAATTTGTACAGATGATCCAACTTGTGTCGAATATTTATATCGATGGGATACAACGATGACTCATGTCGATGTTACAGATGAATTTCGAAAAGAACGAGACAAGATTCGACAATGTCAAGGACGAGACTATCCATTCTCCAAGGGAGATTATCTTGTCAAAGCGTTGATCGGTGCAATTGATCCATTTATTGACAATCTCAATGAACCCATTAGCCAATAAACATATTTTTTTATTTTATAAATATTTACTAACAAAAAACAAAAGTCTAATCATTGACCATGTAAGTTTGTACTTTAAATGAAGTAATATTATCAAGATCAGTCACATGATTTCCCTGATAAGCTAACGGTGGATCCATCCAAAATGCTTGTAATGTTGGCGATGCAGGAAAGAAACTATTTTGCATGAAATCTGATGGCCAAAAATCATTTTTCGTTGCTTTGATTTGATAAACTAGAGCTTCAGCTGAACATGACGTCAACAGATACGCATGTGTACATCGAGATGGATTCGATTTTTGCGTTGAAAAGACCGGCGGTGGATTGATTAAATTACTTTGAAAATCACGACCACGAAAATTAAAACAAACACCAACGACAATCATTGGATTTTGATTGATTCGTTCATCGTTGGAGATATGTTGACCAGTTGGTTTCACACACGAACCATTCAAACGTAGAATTCCACTTGAAAGACCTGCATAGATCATTCGAGTAAATTTCTCTTTAAAAAAAGGCACAAATAGAGCGTCATCTTCGAGAATCAATCCTAATCGAACGTTTTTCTCGGCCATTTCATACCAAACATCGGCATGTTTCATTGCCAATGAACATTTCCGTTTTTGATCATCGGCGAGAGGTTTATCTTTTAGATTTAATCGTTCATAAACATAATCATGCGTTTCATTAGCATTACAAGTTGTATAATTCCATTTCAATCGCCATTGTAATGTTTCATTATTGATTCCTTGATTTCGAAGTGCTTTTATTAGATTCGTATGACGTTCAGTTAAACGTTGATCGGTCATGACATAGATTGCATCGACAAATGGTAGTTTTGTCATTACAACTGGTGAGATATCATCATGTGTTAACGAACTACTTTGATTTAATTCGAATGGTAATGGCCATTTTTTCCAATTTGGAGGAGCTTCACTTCGATTGAAATCATTTTGAGAATAATAATCATAAACAATACCATTGTGATGATATTGCCGATGATTTGTGATATTTAAATTGACTAAGATTTTATCTAATATCCATATAAATGGTTTTGGTGTTGATGTTGTTGTGCTTGTTTGCGATAGATCAGTCAGATTTGTCGATCGATATTTACTGAGTTTAGATATGAACGAATGAACAGACGGAGAAAATGAAACTAAAATTTAAAATCAATAAAAATAGATTCTATCGAGAAAAACCACTTGCTATTTATGGTAACAACATAATTAAATAGTAAGAATATCACAAGAATCACAATAGAAATTATTAATACCACGTGACTATTCGATGATTTACGAAGTTCTACCGATTCCATGTTTACCTAAATCAAACTTCAGTGAATTTCCATTTTTTTAATGTTCCATTACAAAGATGTGATAATAATTAATATGTGAGAGTAAAATTTCATTGGAAATCTTTTTCTTGACACGTAAAATCAACTCAATGCCCAAGTCTAATAAAGAGACGCCGAGAAAAGAAGAAAATAAAAGAATGTCGATTTTTTTCTCTTTGAAGAAAAAATATAATTTGTTTTAAAAACGTGACAGAATGTTTTAGAAGAAAAAAAAATTCCAATTCTCGACAAAATTTGATTGAATTTAAATTCCATGGAAAATGAATTAACCTTCATGATAAAGAAGTGAAATGTTTAAGAGCTTGTTCAGAATGTTTCCTTGTTGTGTTTTGATCGATCAAACAAACGTGAACTTACTTCATATATCGTGACAAACACAATTTCTACTGATTCTCTTCTCTTTTGATGTTTGTTTGAATAGAAAAAGATCGTAACTATCGAGACAAAAAGGGCTTTTTTTCATTCTATACTCACTAGAAATTCAACTGCATCATGGGCACCCAGGTGACTTTTTAGGTTATGTCATGATTAAGAATTCTTGGCAGAGAAAGTTTTCTTTTTCTATGTGAATAAATTTAATAGAAAAAAAAGGAGGAAGAATATTTTTTACGCGATTTCAGAAATAAAAATGTCAATAGAAAAAAAAAAGAGTTCATGGTTGATTTTTTCTGAACAAATACAATCTTATTGGATTGGAGAAGTTTATTTGAATTGGATCGTGTTGCGAACTCGAAAGGATTTGAATTAATTTTGATTTTAATGTGTTTAATGTTTGCTGATAAATTACTTCGCCGTTTTGTCGACGAAATGTTTGACAAGCTGATCCAGTTTCAACAAAACCAATAAAAGCCTCGGGTGACATTTGTATATGTCGTTCGATGGTGAATTGTTTCATCGTTGTATTAAAAGGTAATTGCGGTAGAAATGATTCATAAAAATCTTCGACTAAATGTTGTTTTTCATTCCAATAGGGAAATAAAGTTTTATAGAAAAATTCATGAATGATTTCATTCGCTTGTGGATTTTCTAATTGAGCATAACGATATGTCCAAATAGCTAAGACACCTGTTGACGGTTTAAGAACACGTTTCACTTCACGAACAAATTCATCGATGTTTATCCAATGTAATGCTGTTGCAACAGTGATTAAATCAATGGAATTCGACGAGGCAAATGACAGATCTTCGCCTTTTATGCAACGATATTCAACGTTGTCTTTTGGAATTGCATTTGTGATTTGATTTTGACTGACATCAGTACCAATAACATGATCACAAAATCTTTTCAAACGAAAAAATTCTAAGTCGTGTATAGTTCTTTTATAATTGAACAGTGAATTTTACTTGCTAAGATCAACTGTTGCTTGGCCACTTCCACATCCGACATCAATTGCTAATGGAATTTTCTCTTCGTTTGTTTTCTGTCCATTAAAATAATAATTAAGAATTTCATCATAAAGTTCATCGGGATAATTCGGACGAAAATTTCGATATTTTTCTGTATGATCTTCGCTTGTAAATAAACATTCCGTCATGTTGTTGATTATATCTTCTTCGAAAAAGTAAACGAGAAGCAAAACAATTCGAATGGTAGATTTATTTTGAAAGAAAAAAAAAACAACGATATAGATGTCATAAGTTGATGTTTTAATCAAAATAATTATTATACAAAACAAAAAAAGATTATCAAAGACACACGCATGCATAAGTACTTCTGTTCTTAACAATTTCCTAATTAAAATCTTGTTTTTCATTTCTTTGTTGTTAGGACATGAATCGACATGTGAATCGTATTATGATAAGAATCAAAATCCTTATCTCACCCTAGTTATTTAATTCACCGTATGGGAAAAATCTCACGTTCTTCAATCAAACAAAAGAAAAGAAAAGAAAAGAAAACGAACGAACATCACTCAGTTTTCTCCTATCTTCTTCACGCAATTTATTCTAATGAATGAAAACGAACGTCGATTAAGTGTGATATTAATTGTTTTCTATTGTATAAATGTGTATCATAGTTTTGATTCTCGTCATTTTTCTATTGACAATTTACCTCTATGGCCAAAGGAGATTCCATTGATTGAAATGCATTCGGGACATTTACCCGTTGATGTCGAAGAAAATGAACTTTTATTTTTCTGGCATTTTGCAAGTAAATATTCGATCGATCAAAATCGAACAGTGATTTGGTTGAATGGTGGACCTGGTTGTAGTAGTCTCGTTGGAGCGTGGATGGAAATTGGTCCATTACGTTTTCAAAATGAAGAAACTCTCGTGGCAAATCCCGGTTCTTGGCATTCAGTAGCTAATCTTTTGTTTATCGATCAACCGATTGGAACGGGTTTTTCCTATTCAAAGAAAAATCTTCATGTTGGAAATTTAACTCAATTAACCAATCAATTATTTCAATTTCTTCGTCGATATGTTCGAATATTTCCTCAACTGATTGACAATGAAATTTATCTCGCTGGAGAATCATTTGCTGGTCAATATATTCCTTATCTCAGTAAAATGCTTCTTGAACAATGGCCAGACTTTCGTTTACGTGGTGTTTTACTCGGTAGTGCGTATATCGATCCATTGAATGTCTACCAATCCTATTTGCCATTTGCTATTGAAAATAAATTTATTGAAAAAGATTCTCGAATATTCGACGGATTATCTGAACTTGCTCGTAATTGTATTAAATATCTTTCTGAACGAATGATTTTGTTTCAAGATGATTGTGCATCGATTGTCGATGTTATTCTTCGTGTCGGTGCCAAAAACGACAATTATGAAATTAATAAAAATACAAAATGTGTAAACATGTACAATACCAAATCCGTTGATTCATATCCAAGTTGTGGCAAAAATGCGTTTCCTGATATGAAATATATGTCGAATTATTTTCAACGAGCTGATGTTCTTTCTCAATTACATATTTCAAATAAAACAATTCTCTGGACACCTTGTTCCGATCCCGTTTTCGATCAATTTTCTCAAATTGAATTCGAAGCATCGGTTCATTTGTTACCTTACATTCTCGAACGTATTCCCATTGTTCTTTACAATGGTCAACATGATTTTGTTTGTAATTATTTATCCATTGAAAATATGTTGACAAATTTAACTTGGAATCGACAAATTGGTTTCAATCAATCGAATGCCAACAAACAATCGTGGATAGTTCACGGGCAAATTCAAGGTTATTTTCTTTCGGCAAGAAATTTAACTTATATTCTGTATTATGATGCTGGTCATCTTATTCCCTATGAATTTCCTGAGAAAACACTTTTTATGTTCGAACAATTTCTTCAACGAAATTTTAGTTCGATTTCATTGAATCAAACGTCGAAACGATTCGCTTTCTTCTATCAATATATCGAGTTAATTTTAACAACATTTCTGCTGTTTATTTGTCTTTGTAAAATGAAACGTTATCAACACAATGATGAAAATGTCGAACGAACTTCTTTTATTAACAAAGATAACGAAAATATTCAGTTATCAGTTGTTTAACTTCGTTTCATTTCGTTTTTCTTTTCTTAATAAAAATAATGTCGAATGTTAGTAAAACAACGGAAAGTTTAATCGGACACAATGAACAATTTGAAAAGCAAAGTCTCGAGATTTTTTCATTTTTTAAAAAATAGATTTCATTCTATTTGATTTCTTCTTGTAAAACTTTAGTTCTGACTGTTCTACCTGGAATTCATTGTGCAATTGGATATGGTTTAGCCAATTCTATGTTAATCGAAGGTGATCAAGGAAATATTCTCATTGATACATTAGAATCAGCTGAAAGTGCTTCGGAATTGAAAAAAGATTTCGAACAGATTTCATCGAAACCAATTGTTGCCATTATCTACACGCATAATCATGCTGATCATGTCCATGGTACTCGAATATTTGCACAAGACAATTTCGAACAAATTCAAATTTATTCACATGAAAAATTAGTCGATATTATCGATAATACAATGAGTCTTGTTCAACCGATTACATTTCAACGAGCATCGAGACAATTTGGAATTTATTTAACACGAGAAAGTGGACATATCAATGCAGGAATCGGTTCTCTACTTAAATATAATCAGAATAGTACGAGAGCTTTCGTTTATCCAACAGAAACATTTAATACATCATCGAAATTGTTGACAATTGCTGGACGAGATTTGATTTTGTATTTTGCACCGGGTAAAACCGATGATCAAATTGTGATTTATATGCCCAACGAACGAGTTCTTTTTGCTGCTGATAATATTTACAAAGCTTTTCCGAATATTTATGCTATTCGAGGAACAACAGCACGTGATGCTCGACAATGGATTTCATCGTTAGATTTAATGAGAAATCTACATTCGGAATATTTAATTCCATCACATACAAAACCAATTCAAGGCAAACGAGAAATTTTCGATATTTTAACTAAATATCGAGATGCTATTCAATTTGCTCATGATCAAACTGTTCGATTTATGAATCAAGGTTTAACACCCGATGAAATCATTGGCAATCAATTAATTCAATTGCCTGAACAATTACGAACTCATCCGTATCTTCAAGAATTCTATGGCACACTTAATTGGAGTATTCGTGCTATTTTCGATCGATATATGGGTTGGTTTAGTGGAAAAACATCGGATTTAAATCCCGATTCACCGAAGACTCGTGCTGAAAATTTAATAAAACTTGGCGGTGGAAGTCAACAAGTTTTTGATAAAGCACAACAAGCTTTTCAACAAAATCAATTTCAATGGGTTTTAGAATTAACTGAAGCTTTACTTGTTAATCCTCAGGATGTTCAATTAGCTGAAGTTAAACAACTGCAATGTCAAACTCTGAAACAATTAGCTTTACAACAAACATCAGCCAATGGACGAAATTGGTATCTGACGAAAATTGTTGAACTTGAAAAATCCATTGAAATTAAACCTTCGGATGAACAAAAACAACAAACTATTTTAAATTCATCGATTAAACAATGTTTCTTCTTATTACCGGTTTATTTTAATTATGGTAAAGTTGAAGATATCACAAAGAATCAATTGTTTTTATTTGCTTTCGATGATTCCAATGAGAAATTTTCCATTGAAATTCGAAATGGAATTGTTGAAATTCATAATCAATGGTCTCAACTAGATTCGGCTCAAATTATCGTTCAAATTAAATCAGAACTCATTTGGAAACAAATCATTGCTAAATTGAAGACACCAATCGAAGCTTTCGAAGACGAATCAATTGTTATCAAAGATAAAAATCAACAAGATTATCCCGAAGGAATTGTTAATTTTCTTCAATTTTTAGTTCTTTTTACTCCATAATTAATTATTTGTTAATTTTAGACGATAAAAGAATTTAAAACTAGAAATAAAAATAGAATGTCGAGAAATCCATTTGCGTATATAATGAGAATAACATGTTAGACTGTTTAATCATTTATTTTTTTGAACACTCGAATCGCATCATCACACAATGTTAACTAACACAATTAGATTTTGGGTGTATTTAGTCTTTCTTGTTCCTTCATTTATTTGTCTGGTCTTTGTTCTTGGTCAATTCTTTTTCAAGCGAACATTACGTTCATCTTTAAATAATCATTGTATTATTTTACTTCTTTTGATGAGTTTCATTTGTGAAGTAACTATTTATCCGTCTATGCTTTATTATTATCAATTTAAAGGCATATGGAGACGAGCACAAATCTTCTGTGCTATTTGGGATTTTCTTGATTGGGGTTTATATGTAACGCAAACGATGCTTTTTGCTTGGATTACTATTGAACGACATATTTTGATTTTTCATGACAGATTGGTATCAACATGGAAAAAACGACTTTTCTTTCATTATAGTCCACCTATTCTTATTTGTCTCTACACGATCGTTTTATACATATTTGTCTATTTTTTCCCACCTTGTCGCAATTATTTCAGTAATTCGTCAATGAGATGTATCGATGCGTGTCTTTTCTACAATAATATTTATTCAATGTGGGAAATGATTGTCAATCAAATTCTTCCCGCTTTAATGATTCTTATATTTACTATTGCTTTACTTGTACGTATTCTATGGCAAAAACATAGAATAAATCAACCAGTTCAATGGCGAAAACATCGTAAAATGGTCATACAAGTTGTATCAATTTCAATTTTGTATATCGGTTGTTTTTTGCCATATGCTTTATACAATTTGATGCTCACATATAATGTTTCTTATCGTTTAATTAAAGAATTTGGTACATATTCGGAATTTCTCGCTTATTTGATGTCGCTTCTCCTACCTTTTATTTGTGCTTTTTCAATACCAGAAACACGCAAAACAATTCTCAAGATTCTATATTTAAAAATGAGAAAAACACTCATTACTCTTGTAACCTTTCAAGCAACTCATACGTAGACAAATAATAAACTGAGTACTACGCTTCACTGACAGTATCCGTGTTTTTAATTAAATAAGATTCTATCAGAGAAAGAAAACTAAAATAAATGTTTATTGAATAATAATTGAATAATCATCTGTTCGAAGACGATCAAATCCTCCACCAACAAATGTCGGTTTAAGAATGGATTTTGGTCCATCTTTAAAACGTGTGACTGTTAGAATTTGTTTTTCATAAAAATTTCGACTATTAAAATATATAGTTGCTGGTTCCCATGTCAAACAATCAGCACATTGATCTGCATTCCATTGAATACTAACAGTATCATTTCCATTGATAATATGTGGTGGTGTTCGAAGCCAAACTTGAATTTGCGCACTTTGAAATAAACTTACTGGTAATGATTGAGGATTATACAAAACTTGAAGCATTTCATCGATACAAATTGATGACCAATTCTTTGGAATTGTATCGAAATATGTTTGATTCACTTTTCCAATGGATAGAACTTGAAAATTGATTGTACTTGGATAACTTGCTGATTGTTGTTGAGTAGCTCGAACAAGACGGAGAGGTATTTCGGTATTTTTTTGAAAATAAATTTGTTCACAAGGATATTGACTTCCGTTATTTAGATGACAGACGTCAGTTGAATACCAATAATCTTCACCCGTAGGAGCATCTTTTGAATGAATCATTGTTGAATTAAATTGAACATAATTTTGAATTTCGAATGAAGTTTCATTTTTCAACCAATGTGATGGAAATATATTAAATGTATTTCCACCATATTGCCAATATGTTCCATAAAAACAAGCATTTATTGGAAATATATAACTTAATTGAACATAAACTTTCGATTGAGGAGAATCAGGAATTGCATAAGGAAAATGTTTCATCACATAATTATATCGTATTAATGGTTGTTGCATATGAAATACTACCAATGCTTGTTGATTAATTTCGTCAATTGCAAAGAATGCTCCGTTTGCCGAAAAGACTATTTGTGATGGAAAATATGGTTGAATACTAACGACGAAACCATTGAAAAATAATAACGAAAGTAAATAAAAACAGATTTGCATTGTTTTTTTTTGTGTATTAAGTTGAAAGAAAATGTTTGGTTTATATAACCAAAGATATTAGGACTTTTTTTTTGTTGTTGTTCTTTCGACCCTTAGGTGTCCCTAAGAATCTATCTAAGAGAGAGATTAGTTTTCTTGTCTTCGAAGAGACAAACAAAAGACAATTACTCATGATTTTAAGTTGAGTACTTTTCATTGATAAACTTACACATTGTTGAAATGATGACATTTTTACGAAAGAATTTCATTTTCTAATTGTTCATAACCGTGTTTTATTTCTTGAAAATCCTTTTCTACATGAAAAGATTGATTCGTTTTGTTCGATTGTTCGATAATCAATCGGCAAAGATGTAATGCAGTTGATGTTTCATTGGTTAACATTAAAATTTGTCTATCAGTAAGTGCGAGATCTGAATAGTCATTGAAAATCAATGGACAATGATGATCAATACCAGATCGCAATTCAACTAATGATTGTTCAGAACATTGAAAGTTTTGTTTTAAACGTAGAATAAGTTTTTGTCCGATTTCTTTTGGAATTATATTTTGACCACGAAAAAGTAAACAAGCAGCAGAGAAGTAGTTGTTTTGGATTGAGTCGATCAATAAAACAAGAAGAATCTGGTTGAATTAATGATGGTATACACATATCATAGACTGATGGACATTTAAAATCAACAGTTCGGCTAAATGAATATGGAATTCATGGTGATCAATAGAACGTTACCAATTTTAATGAAGGAAATGGGATTAGTGATGTTTGAAATTTATGTAAGTTTGATAATAAACATCCGTCGAATCTCATCAAACAAGTCATAGAATTGAGACATGTTGCAATTAATCGATTTAAATTTTGTTGACATAGATTATTAATCCTTTGATTTTCCATTGATATGATAGCATCAGTATAATTTATCTAACTCGAAATCTGATTGAGATCAATCGATGAGTCAAAGATTGAATTTGTTAAAAGACATTCCTTTGAATATTAAGACTTGAGATTCATCAAAAGTTTAGAAAATAGATTCGAATATTGTCCAAATGTTGAATGAGAAATAATAAAACCTTGAAAGAATTCATATTTTTCAATTTGTTTTCGAATTCCATTCGACTTGTTTTTTATTTTCTCGATTGATGATGAATCACAATCGATAAACAAAGTATGAGGACGATATTTGAAATTTTCTTGTGAGAAAAATGATTTCGAAGGAATCTCATTTTGCAAATATCCATCAACATTTAAATTATGTTCTAAACAATATAATTGCCAACAGTAATTACCAATTTCGATTCCTGTTGATCCGATATTAATTTGAAGAATTTCTTGTTCAATTTCTTCTATTTTATGCGTCATATTTATTCGTATATTTACGAATATTAATAATCAACCGAGATATTTCAAAACTTGTCTTCGTTCTGTTTCTTTTCACGATTTTCTGCGTGTCAAATCATAGACAAATAGAATTTCACAAGAAATAGAAATTCAATTCATGAAATAGCCGTGTTATGAAAAGAATTGATAGATGTCGATGTTGCTAGCAGACACGTCAACGATTTTCATTTGACCATTGTCACTGGGAAAAAATCTGATGAAGTTATGATAAAAATTTTAACTTGACAGTGCTTGATGAGCTGATGATAGGATTTTATAGAAATTCACTCGTGTATTCTTTTATTTTTATGATATTATCCAAAACTATGCATATGCATTTATTTAGATAGAAAAATAAAACAACATTATTAAATCGGTGTGAATTATCATGAATCCTCTTTGGTCTTCAAGTTACTATTTAGGATTAGCTTACACCGGAATTGTAAGTTTGGTTTCTACATTAAGTGGTTGGGTGATACCAGCGACTATTTTGTCAGTAAAATTCAATCCTAACAATTTTTATCAATTCGCTGGTTTTGCGTTATCATGTGTGTTTAGCATAGTTGGAATTGTACTCATGGGTGTAACATTAGTCCGAGCATATAGACAATTCATGGAGGCACTTATTACTCGTGATGATCGTCGAGTACAGATCATGGCATTTGTTTCATTTGTGTTAGTCGTATGGATAATTCATTCAATTATCTCATTTTTACAAAACATAGCTCAGTATTCGCTAGAAGGTATGTTTTATAGTACCGACAATAAAAGAGCAAGTATTGGAAATCAAAATGGAATAATTGGTCGCATCTGGTAATATCACAAATACGATGAAATTATACGACTCTATCAATTATGTTAATCGTTTAAACTATTTGCGCCTTATCTTAGTTATCTCCATTTGCTGTATTCACTTTGTGTCGTGTTGTTTTTCTACAAAAATATAAATATTTTATCATCTCGAGATATCTCTAATGTTGTTTTTAAGATCTTTCGGACACTTTGGTGATATTTTATTCAATGAAATTTATATGATAAGTGTATATATTAATCTTAGAAAAAGCCACGATTTGTTAATTCACTACGTAATTGAATACCAACACAGAACGGACACCAAAGAACAGCACATGCATCATTGAATGAATTACCCTTATCGAATTACACACAAGAAGTCAAAATAGGAGTCGTAAAATAGAAAAAAAATGTACTTGTATTTTAAAAATAGTTCGAACTTTCATACAATAAGCACCGAGAATATTATTTCCGAAACAAAAACATGCATACACTGGTTCATTTATGCTCTCGGGCAATGAACTTATAAAACAGCACCAACAAAAATATGCATAACAACCTACAAAAACAATGTGTGTGAAACTATATTATATATTCAGTATCTGTCACTTACATAGACGAAAGATCGCTACAACAATCAGAGAGACCAACTGTCCATTGTTGATTACAATCGCGGAATGGATCGATCTCTGTTTGTTTCGGTTGTTGTATGATAACAGTACTATCATATGTGGAATTATAATATTCCATTAAAGACTTTTCGTATGTTGTTTTGATTTATCTACAAAAGCATTCAAATAGGCCTATACAGAATAATTCTTGTTCTGACTTCCTGTTGATTAAGAATTCAATTCTGTATTAGATAGAAATCGATTTGTAGCGCAAAAATTCATTTGATCAGTAATATTTCATAAATGTCTTACTAACAACAACTATGCATAGTATACTAATGTTAAAAACAATTCGTGTGCAAATAAACGGAAGCAAATACAATTTTTACGTTAAATAAATCAGTCAATATTAGCTTATTATAATATTTGACAAGTTTTGACACCGCACACTGCTAATTGAATCCAAGATTATTGAAGAAATACTCAGATAGGAAATCATGAGTTTGACGTAGATAAGAATAACAAAACCCGACAAGTGGTCCCTTTCGTTGAGATGCCTAATGTTTTCGATTGATAAAAATTGTCAAAAAGACGAGGGTGAAACCGTTAACTGATAACGTTTTTCTGAGAAATTTCACTCTAATAAATTTTTATTGACATCCGTTGAAAGACATATATAAAAGGTATTTGCTTTCTTCGAAAATACAACGGTTGCAATCATGATGAAACTAAAAGCATTTCTTCAAATTATATCAATTTCTATAGGTAAAAGTGTACATCAAGAAGATTATTGTTCATAAATAAACCTTTTTCTTTTACAGTAATAAATCATATTAGCACTCTCAGATGTAATTACTGCGATAATTGTGAAAGTCCATCACCTGCAACGAATGGCAATTCATACGTAGCTTGTGTTGTAAGATTCATTTTCTTTGTCAATATATTGTTTACATTGTGATTTCATTATAGACGGATACAGCAATATGTCCAAAAGATGATTATACTGTAGTCGATACCAATTTGTACGGTAGTCTCGCATCTACATCTTTTTGTGGCGATAATACTATATCTGAAAGTGGTTGTAATATTACATATTCATGTTGCTTTACAGATTTCTGCAACGTTTGTCCGAGTCAAGGATGCTCATATAAGATAGGATACGAACCACCATCATCAACTGGAAAAATAGTTGGCATTGTCGTTGGTGTTATTGTTGGCGTTTTAGTTCTTATTTGTTGTTGTTGTTATTGCTTTGTTAGTAGCAGTAAATCTTCTACGAGTGATTCTGTCAGTGGTGGTCATTTCGAATGGTGGCGAGTGTGGATACCACATAGAAAATAAGACAACATCTTTTTCTTTTCTTTTGTCTTAAAAATCGTGACTATTATACACATATATCGAAAATTATCTCTCTTATGAGAATCAAATCGAAAAAAAACGATGTGCATTGTGCACAAAAATATATGACTCTACAGGTGGTGGAAAAAGATTCTGAGAAAAAGAAAAATGATATATAACTGATGAGTCATTGGAAATATGACGAAAGCAACAGCATGCATAACTTTGCAATTGAGTCATTTCAATTTGATTGTTTTCGTTTTCAAAACTAAATTTATTTTGTGAATTCTTATCTTTTATTTATAATTATAGTTTTAGATCAAACGCTTTCTTATAATTGATCAGATTCGATTGTTAGTGATAACCACGTCCAGAACAGGTGTGACATGTTTTTTCGGCTGTTTCACGACCTGTGCCATTACATGAACAAGACGCTTTGTATTTGTACATAGCTTTCGTATTGTAATCCCGACATCTATAACATTGTGATTCGATATAAACTCTGCCGGAGCCATTGCATGGATAACATCGTTCTTGTTCGCGTCGATTTGTTTCATAGTTACTGTAGTGTCCGTAACTGTTATGGCTTGATTCAGAGCCCATTTCTTTTCAGGAATATATACAAACTGGGTGATTCAGCGTAGCTAAAGACTTTTGTGGAAAAGAAGAATGAATGAATGAATGAGCTCGCAAACATCGATCCCATATGTACGTATATATGGGGAAAAAACCGAGCGAAAGAATGGAAAAAAAACCTACGCGTCGTATACACGTGATAGAAGGAGACAAAAATAATAATGCACTAAATCTGCATCAAATCAGGATGCATCACGATGACTCACAAATGATCTCAAAAGGATTAGTTCCAAAACTATAAAAGTCAGAACAATCCAAGGGGGTAACAATCTTTCGTGATTCTAGTGACTCATTTTTATAAATTCAAACACTTCACCATGTACATTATCGTTTCATAATATTGAATACGATTTCGGAAAGTTTTTACTTGAGGAATGAATGATATCAAGGGTAAAATAGAAGAAAAAAAATGTTGTTTATTAAAATCCATCAGGTTGCGGTAAATTGACTCTATGATTTATTCGGTAGAAAAGATTTTCGACAAACGAACGACAAAATCGAGTCAAATAAATTCTTCAAGTACTTGGGTAGAAAGATGTGCACAAATAAGAAGAGATACTGAACTATCACGAGGTCTATCGGCCAGTGAAAGAAAAAGAACTTGTATCGAAATAGAATTAGTTCTTCAACAAAAGATACTCTTTTATTGGTATTGTTTTCTTGAGTGTTTTTTTTTCATGTAATGTTCATATTGTTGGTGTTTGGATCAGCTATTTGCTTTTTAATTTCAGCATTTGCTACGTCATCCGGTAAAAGATAATCGAGTAAAAAGACTACGTAAAAAAAGTATTTTTATTTTAATTCGAAATACACTATAACATCTGTTCTTCTAATATTCATCTTCGTGGTAATGATGATCTTTAACGGTAGTATTATTCGATTATCGAATCGATGTACATGATAAACAAATCACTAATGGATCTCGGGAAGAATTTCTTTGGTCTAAGAATTATTCCGTTTGTTGTATTTCTTATAGTTATCTATTTTAATAAATTGCTTAGTTTGTGAGTGAGAGAAAAAATCAACATTTATAAGATCAAAAATAATTGTAGAAACTTTCGAACAGATGCGCTTCTTATGTTCAAAATCAGTTATTTAGTCAAGGAAATACGTCAAACAACTAGAGATTTGAACAAAGATAAAATAACTTTTATCGACTCCTCTTCATTTTAACTTGTATTTAACGTTAACAAATCATTATACAGTGAAGTAAAAAAATGTTTCTTGTTAGTTTGATCTTCTTACATTTGATCAATGCTCATCCTCAATTTAATCTTTATTATACTGATGAAGTATACGAAGATGAAAATGGATTTTATCATGACTGTTTACGCGTAGTTGGAATGACGGACTCCGCTGAGA
>ERZ781398.1172-NODE-1172-length-25513-cov-4.220952_pt1 | contig 25513 bp, 34 predicted proteins | sample MGYA00433077_ERZ781398 | MGnify/ENA primary metagenome ERZ781398 (study PRJEB29847, sample SAMN06458254) | wastewater metagenome | isolation source: Wastewater bioreactor | place: South Africa: Cape Town | study: EMG produced TPA metagenomics assembly of the... | reverse complement strand
GCTAGTACTTTTTATATTTCGTCAATGAAAATCAAAAAACAACAGCTGAAAGATTTTCTCATTCTAATTTCTGCGCTAAAAGAAAACTGATAATTAACTGTGACTACTATCGATGTCAATAAAACGATCGATAAGTCGAACAATAGTTCGAGATGAACGATCAAATACACAAATTGATTTCACCAGACAAATTCAATTATTGAAGCAAAGACATCATATTCCTTCGGATAAAATTAAATTAATGCGTCAAGTTTTTACTTGGATGAATAATTCTCAACCATGTAAATTGAATTTGTCAATTTCCTTCTCATCATAACATTAGAATTTAGTACCTATCGAACGTTTAACTGACGCCTTAATGGCACTCGGTCATGACACTAAGAAAGATCTTGGTTTTGAAGACTTTCTTTCTCAACATAACATCGACGATTCATCAACTGGTCTACTTGATTTCGAACATTTTGTCTCACTAGTTGTTGACTACGAAGAAAAACTACGTTACGAAGACGAAGCACTTCGACGACTCGATCTAAAAATTGCTTTTGAATGTTTTGATATTAATAAAGGTAAATTCGAACAGAAAACAAAAACTCGTTCATCATGATATGAATACAGATGGAATGATCGATGCAAATGAATTGTCTGTCGTGATGAATATTTTAAAATTTCCAATTACTGCTCGTGAAGCTCATGAAATGATTGAATTTGCTGATCATGATAAAGGTAATCGACAAAAGTTTGCAATCGTTTATTTAAAAAAAATACTGAATCTCTTAAGATTCTCTCTTGTCTTTCGATGAATTTCTCACCGTTCTTACACAAATATCGGCAATGAAAAAGATTTAACTCGCATTTTGACATTGACTATTAAAACAGAAAAAAAATGCAACGTATTCATTGTCTTGATTTTCTTTTTGAATAAATAAAGCTCCATCTTGATACACATGACCATCATGTCCAACAATTTGATTCATATGAATATCATCGATGCCACGTGCTGGCTTACTTTTGTCATTCAATGCACGTTGTAAACCATAATGATTCAGGTCAGTAACATGTTGATCATCGTATTTCGTACCGAATACGATGACGTGCGGCTTTTCTTGTTTTAAATAAACATCGAGTTTAGCAGCTATTTGATCGGCTGTTAACGACGAAGATTTAGTTAAAAGATTAAGATCGAATATTGGCCGTCGAATGAAGTCCAACGCTAATTTATCACTATCATTCGATGGTAATGCAGTAAAACCGAATGGAATAGTTGAAAATGGAATCGATGCACTTGTAAATGGATCGATTGATAGACATTTAACATTGGCTGATTGAAGTGATTGAATATCGATATTAATTTGATATTGTTCACAGGCTTGACCTTGTTCTTCATCGACTGATATTAAATTATAATGACTTTCATCGGTTTTATGCGAATGTTTTTCACCATTGTCAACAATAACATGTGCTCGTAACACACCGTAGATTTTACCTTTCGCAAAATTTATTGAAGACATTTTAAAAAAAAAAGAGAGAATTGAATTTTCTTAGAAAACTCGGTCAGTTTCATTGTTTCGATTAGTACGAATCGAATAAATAATAAAAGAAAGTCTTCAACATCTTACGCTATCTATAGTTCGATCAATCGGAAGAAATTGTTTTGTTGAAATACAAACTGTCTTGTTTAGTAGTAAATGTAATAATTGCTGTTGTTAATCGACGATGAAAATAATGATCATTTATTTCAAACCTTTTGTTTGAAAATCTCACAGTCATTTGTTGTCTATAAAAATCATTTTTCACTAGAAATATTCATAATGATTTTACTTCGTTTTTTCGAGTTCATTCTCTAGCATGCAAACGAAATCTTCATCAATTGGTGTCATATGTCGGCTTGTTTCGATAGCTTTGAGTAAATACTCAATTGCTGGCTGCCATTCTTGCAACATATTATACATCGAAGCTAGATAAAAATAGTTTTTACTAAGATTTCGATAATCTGTCGGCGTATGTTTCAATTGAATCACTACAGATAATTGAATGCCTTCAATAGCTGATTCAACTTGTCCGAATGCTAAAAATGCAGCTGACAGAACATTGTAGAAAATAGAAAACGCATAATGATCTTTTTCATTTGGTAATAAAATTTGCAATCGTTTAATTGCTTGTCGTTCATAGAAAATTGTTAATGACCATTGTTTTTTCAAACTGAAATACAATGCTAATCGATGTTTTCGAATAAGATTTACTAAATCTTGTTTGGAAAGATTAATTATTGTTTGTTGACAATGATTTGGAATATTAAGTAGAAATGTTTCGAGTTGTATCCGATCGTCTTGAGTAAAAGAATAATTTCGATGATGAAAATTGAAGAATTTCACAGGCAAATGAAATGAACTTAGATGACAACCCATTTTGTCGTTGACAATTAAAAACAAATGAAGAAGAAGAAACGAAAACAACAAACTGATCAACGTTAGGTTTAATAAGTCAGAACACATGTCACAGATTATCTTTTGGACTTATCATATAAGACAAAGTAGAACTGTCAGAGAATAACATATGTCATTTATTGCAACTGTCCATCGATTTATTTATTTACTAAGAAAAGTTTTTTGTTTTGTTGAAACTAAACACAACATTTATATGAAGAAAATATGTTCGAATTTGAATGAACCGATCATTGAATGTAAATATTTGCATCAGCTGCTTTTGATAAAGTTTTCTTACGTATATGAGCACAAACAATAATATTGATTATACTTTGAACACTAATAGCAACATAAATGCCCATATTACACCATTTTAAAATCGTTATAAGTTCTTGGTCGCAAATATATTTGTACGAATAAGATCGAACTTTACATTTTGTTGATGTAACTAAATTAACTGTTGTTAAAATAAGTCCAAGTAAAGAAAAAAATAAAGCAATAGCATGTGCTCGTACTAAAACCATCATAGAATAATGTAAATGACAAGGTACGGTTAATAGAAAAATACCAGCTGTAATTATCAAACATGTTGTCCAAACATTTCGATACAATGTCCAATGAGTTTCAACTGTTATGTAAATTTCAATGCCAGCAAGTGCTACACACCATAAGATATAAATAACACCTGAAATAATACAGAACACCTTTAATTTCGATGTAACGGTTGTTAAAATTTCAGTATGAATTGTCGGCATCGGTTGCGATTGATTTGGCGCAGTCGGCAAATTTTGTTGTGGATACGGAGGAACATTTGCTTGAGCATAACCATTGTTGACTATTGATGGTGATATATGTGTGGGATCGACGATTGTTGATGGTGAATATGCCATGTAAGATGAGATTGGTCCTGTCAATGATTGAAACGATCTTGTAAAAAATACAAAAAAAAAACGAAAGATTATTTATGGAATTTGAATTTGTAGTTATAATTCTTACGGATAGAGGTGACCTGTTCCAGGTTGTGGTTGACCATTTGATTGATATAAATACGGACTTTGTTGCATGTCGAGAGAAACTAATCTAATAATTCGGCTCGTAGTTTTCTTCTTTAATGAAAGTTCTCAGAAGTAGAGGCTTTTATATACGTATCTATGTATCTATCTGCCATTATTTGATGCTTTCGTCAGAAAACAAAGACAAAAGGTAGTCTATTTGATTGTGCGAATCATACGTATATACCCAGATGTTCATATTTTATATTTCCAGATAATTTTTTTAAAATTAGTCGTTCAAAGTCCGATACATATCTATCGATTAATTATCAATATTCTGCTGACGTTCTATAATATATAATAAGAAACAACATCAATATTTACTGACTATGTTGATGTTGAATTCAGAAGAGGATAAAAAATATTAACATATGACAGCCTGTAACCTTGTTCACCTCGTTAATGTGATAATAGTACATATTTCTAATTTATCAAAGATCACTGAAACAAATGTCATAAGTATTTTGCGAAGATAAATAAATTAAAATATCCAGGTTCATTATCATTATTTCTCATTTCATAGGCATTGCTTTTAACAATTTCAAAGAACAAATAGTCATTTTGTTGTTTTTGAATTTTACTATCGCACTGGTCGTTTGAAACATTTGATGATATCTTACAGTTGCTTTCTCAACACGAAATCTGACTTATTCTCTCTTTGTTCGATTTATTTACCGATTAACATTCACTAAAATAACGACTTTAATAGATTCATTTGTAATGTTCGCTTGTGTTTATTCAAATAAAATTAAAACAAATAGTGCACTGTTCGTGTCAATATGACATGAAGACTTTCAATCGACATCCGAAAATAAGAAAAAGAAAATGTTCATTAGTACTGTTTTCGTTTTCAAGTTAATAAAATCTGTGAATGTGCATTCAACACGTTGAAATGAGGTGAGAAAAAAAAACGCGAAGAATATGTAAAATAGGCCGTCATACAATCGATGAGATCATCGACTGATGCGTCTCATATTTCATCTATAGAACGAAAGTTCAATAAAGAAAAAATTTTTTTTCTAGATCTATAATCACGAACAAATCAAAATCAATAATAATCTTTTCAGTCATTTGTTCGTTTCTTTACGCGTAAATCTGAGAATAAGTAACAAACATCTTTATACAATCAACATTCATTAAAATCGGCATGATAAAAAGCAAAATAAAAAAATACGAGAACAATTATGTAATCTTTTAAGTCATTCGATTTTCTTTTCTTTTTGTTTTTTTTTTAAATTCATTGAATAGGATAGTTGATACAATACTTGTCAACTTGAGTCTGTAATCGGAGTGAAAATTACGTGACTCATCATTACATTGAGAACAAAGACGATCATTAAACGTGTACTCGGACAAATACATCGAAATGTACACGTTCAATATAAACTGAGAAAAAAAAACATTTTTACACTTTCTTTTACGAATGAATGGAAATACAGACAGCGAACGAGATTGCTCAATATTGTTGTACACTTCTGTAAATACATACATACATACACATATATATCACTAATTTGAAGTCAATTCTCTTTAATGGACTTGTCTGAATTGATTTTTTTTTCGTTTTTGCAGTCACATATCATTATAGACAGCATCAGAGAGTAATGTCGGCAACAATGAACAATGATTGAATGACGCATGCAAATAGCTATCGGTCGAAAACAATTGAAAAACGAGGTGTGGTGAATATAGACATATACATACATATATATGTATATGTTCATTCAGACTTTTTGATACAGACATCTATGACTCGATCAACATATGCATACATCGGTATGTGTGGGCGGTGGGTGCCACTGTATAGGACAACATTTAGTGCATATACACGTATGTCACTGCACTAGTTGGATATAGAATGAGAGAGAGAGAGAGAGAGACAGAGGACCGAAAGTTCAATATGCTGGAAGAGTAGTAACACAAACAAATTCGTCTCTTCAGACATCATGAGTGAAAAAAATCGAATTCTCTCAGATAAGAGAGAAGAGAGGAGAGAGAGAAAGGAGAATAAATCGTTTATGTACAATCGAAATCCAAGTTATTGCAGTGATAACATCGTCTTTAGTTCCTCCTTTCTCATTCATTGAATATATATATATATAAATCGCGTTGTCACCGCCTTCTGACATACACAATTCTCTAGGATAACATTGAGGGGAGGAGAAAGAAGAAGAAGAAGGCGTTCTCAAACGTTCTTTTTTTTTATATTTTCTCTTCTCTTCTCTCCTCATCATCTTTCGTCATTGTTACTGATGACTGTTAAAACTTTTAACGTTAGTCTAACAGATTACTACACAACCAACATTGAACGACGTGACAAACTTGTTCGATTTCTTTTTCTTCTTATTCTCGCACCTTTTCATTCATTCATTTCTCAATATCTAATAATTATTTGGGTCGACACTATGAGCATGAACATGTAGGAGGAAGAATCAATATTCATTTTTTTCTCTCTGTATGTGTCTTACTCTCTCTCTCTCTTTATATGTCTTGATCTCGTCTTCTTTCGTTTTTCACAAGAAACGAACAGACGACAAACATTATTATCTTTTGTATATTGAACATAACTAACTATCTCTTTCTTGTTTTGTTTTTCTTTTTAAGATGTTTTGGATATTTCTGTTCGTTTTATTATTTTTCAATTTACAACAAGTAAGTCAAATGAAATGATTTTTATTTGCATATTTAATTCTAAATCATTAGTCAAGTGCAGTCGTAAATCATTTTTTTCTCTTTTAACTTTTTTTTTCGAAACAAATCAAAAACGATTATTTCATCGTTTTTTCTTATTCTCGTCACTGAAGTGCATCGTTAGTTCATCGATGCTATTCAAGTGTATACAATAGAGTACTTGTCGGAGAAAGATAAGAAAGCAATGACGACAAAAAGACAAAAAAAAGAAGAAGAAGAAGAAAACTTTGAATATCCATTCCTTTTGGCGTTATTTAGGTTGATTGTCAAGAATCACCATTGATATTACTTGTTGATCTACTTCAATTTCACAATCCAACGGGTTTAACTGTCAATGGACAATGTTGCGATGGTTCATATTCTTCCGAACAATTCTGTCCTATGTCAATATCCTGTAACCTGTATACAATTGTCTGTTTGGATTTTGTCAATAGGTAGAAAACTAATTGATTTCTTGTTGTGTTATTTGACTAAACACGTGTGAAAAGAAACGATAAAAAGGTGATGCCACTTGTCTGGCATAACACTCATATGTCCCAGTATCAGTTGAGATTCGTATGTTCAAGTAAAAAAAAAAGAGAAGAGAGACACCATAGGGCCCTTGAGACAAATTTTCAAAGTAAATAGAAATGTCTAGATAGCCCAGAGGAAATCGGTGATTTGTTTTTTTTCTTAGTGAATATCAAACAAATTGGACTTGGTGTCCATTGGGAAAGAAATCGTTTGAAATGAAAATCAATAGTACGAGTTTATTGAATTTTCATTCAAATCAATTCTTACCAATTCAATTTGGTTTATCGTATATAAACGATGTGAGTGTACCGATTAAAGTCATTTTCTATTTGAACAAAAAAAATATATCCTAGGATTCAATCGCAATTAAAATCTTTGTTTTCTATGAAAATACGAATATGTTATTGAATCAATTCAATACGATCTATCATTTTGATATGACATATTCAAATCGAGCATTTCAACAATTAACTTTAACTGATACAACAAAAAGTGCTCCGAATATTCATCAGTATGTCTTGTTTATTTCAACCAATCAGATCGAACGAAAAGAGATTTCTTCTATTAGAATTATCATTGCTTTAAAAGCTTTCTGTCAATCGACATTCTACGGTCGGCAATGTTCGGTTCAATGTATTCCGAATGATGATTGTACAAGTTCATATACATGTCATCCGCAAACAGGTGAAAAAATCTGCGCATCTGGTTGGTTCGGAAGTGATTGTTCGAAACATAATCTACTTGCTCAATGTTCATCATCAGGTGATTGACTTTTGTTCGTCTTTATTTATAATGTTGTTTCGTTTCAAAAATCAAGATTTAACTTGTCTCAATGGTGGATATTGTCGGCCGAATTCCTCGTCGTGCTGTTGTTCGAAAGGTTTCACTGGTTCGACTTGTCAATATCTTTCGACTTGCACATCAGGTGTCACATGTCTCAACGGTGGAACATGTAGTTCGACCTATGACAATGATTCTCGAATGTATTATTTCACTTGTAATTGTCCTGCAGGGTAAAAATAATATGATTTCACTCCAAAAAACAAGCAATGAAAATTCTTTTTTTTTTAAATTTTTTAGTTATACGGGCTTATATTGTCAAGAAAAACAAGAATGTCCGAAAACATTTTATGGTGACAATTGTTCGGTTCAATGTATCGCACCGAATACATGTTCACAAGGACATTTTACTTGTAATTTCAAAGGCGAAAAAAATTGTCTCGAAGGTTGGGGTCCGATTAATGTTTGCAATCAAAAGCTACTCGCGCCTATTTTCGATCCCGAATGCCCGATTTCATCTGGTTGTTTACATGGCGGTACATGTTTCAATGGATCATGTTGTTGTCCGACGGGTTACACAGGTAAGTTATCTTACAAAAAATCAATCTAAAACTCATTAAATAACTAAATGTGACTTGATGAAAAGGACGTCTATGCGAACTATCAATCGATGCATGTATGAGTAATCCTTGTCAAAACAATGCTTTATGTTTATCGACGTCTACTGGCTATGAATGTGTATGTTCAAGTTCTATTTATACAGGTTCATTATGTGAAATTAATTTAAATCCATGTCAATATTCGCCGTGTCAAAATGGCATTTGTCAATTAGGACAAAATGCCAGTTCATTTCATTGCATTTGTTATCCGGGTTATGCAGGTGAATTTTGTCAGACTAAAATCGATTATTGTCTATCACAGCCATGTCAAAATGATGGCATTTGTGCAAATGTAGCAACAGGTTTTGTTTGTACTTGTTTGGAAAATTATACTGGACCGACATGTTCGAATTTAATCTTGAATGAACGTAGTCTCGATAAACAAATCATCTGTCCCGATGGTTTTACGAAACCACCAACATGCACCGAAGATATCAACGAATGTTTACTAGAAATCGAACCTTGTCAAAACGGTGGTCAATGTATAAACACTCATGGAAGTTTCCATTGTCAATGTAATGAATATTATCATGGCAAAGATTGTAGTATTCCAATTGATCCATGTTCGAGCAATCCATGTATTGCATCGAATTCGATTTCTTGTACATCGATAATGACCTATGGAAATGCGTTACATTTTAATTGTACGTGTCGAATTGGATTTACGGGTAAATATTGTGAAATTGAATTGAATCCTTGTTTGAGTACAAGTTGTATTCATGGTAAATGTTTGTCAATATCACCGTTACATGGTCAATGTATTTGTGAATCTGGTTGGACGGGAATGAATTGTAATGAACGAATCAATTATTGTCAATCGAATCCATGTTTAAATGCAGGCAAATGTCGAAATAATGGAAATAAATATCATTGCGAATGTTTAACGGGTTATACAGGTGATCATTGTCAAAATAAGATTAATCTTTGTTCAAGTACTCCTTGTCAAAATAATGGTAAGTGGAAAAAAAGAAACTAACACATACTAATTTTGACATTATCTTCATTTCTTTTTGTAGGTTCTTGTGTGAATAATATCGATTCATTTTCGTGTATATGTCCAGTCGGTTGGACTGGTAGTTTGTGTGAAGTGAATATCAATGAATGTTCATTTCCGTTATCATGTCATCCGAATTCGACTTGTATTGATATGCCAGGTTCATATCGTTGTCTCTGTCCGCCATGGTTAACAGGTGTTAATTGTTTGACAGCTGTTGATCAATGTCAAAGTTTTTCATGTTTAAACGATGGTGTTTGTGTGAATAATTACGGAAGTTTACCAACTTGCTATTGTCAAGCTGGATTTCATGGTGTTCATTGTGAGATAAATATCGATGATTGTCTTGCTGCACCTTGTTACAATAATGGCACGTGTATCGATCAAACGAATAGTTTTCTATGTTTATGTGCATCGGGTTATACAGGTGTACGTTGTGAAACATTAATCAGTCAATGCAGTAATCTACCTTGTTTAAACGGTGGAACATGTCGAGAAAATGACAATGATTATCAATGTCTTTGTCCGCCGTATTTTACTGGCAAACAATGTGAACAAATCTTAAATCCATGTTTAAGTTTTCCTTGTCTTCATGGTAGTTGTACGCCGACATTACCATCGTATCTATGTCAATGTAATAGTGGTTATACGGGTAAAAATTGTGAGACAATGATTGATCAATGTGCAGCTAAACCTTGTGGTCAACATGGTAATTGTACAAATTTATCAAGTCGATTTAGTTGTTGTTGTGCACCGGGTTATACAGGTGAAAATTGTGAGCAATTGGTTGATGTTTGTTTAACAAATCCATGTTCAATCGAAGGTGTTGATCGATGTGTATCGAAAGATATGTCAACATTCGAATGTTTATGTAAATCAGGTTATTCAGGCAAACATTGTGAAATTAATTTAAACGAATGCTTATCACAACCGGTAGGCAACACTTTTTTGATTTAAAAAAAAAGAAAACTTATTGTTTATTAATAGTGTTTAAATGGTGGAATTTGTATTGATTTTGAAAATAGTTATCAATGTTTATGTCCGTTGACACATACAGGTGTCAATTGTGAACAATTGCAAGATAAATGTATTGGTATTCAATGTTTAAATGGCGGTCAATGTGTGAATAATGGAACGAATTTAACATGTACTTGTGAGAAGGGTTTTCATGGAGAAAATTGTGAATTAATTATTGATTATTGTCAATCTCAACCAGTAGGATTCGATGAAAAGTAAAAGAATTTCGAAAGAAATGTTTTCTATTTTAGTGTTTAAATGGTGGAATATGTTCGAATACGGAATCAGGAGCTCAATGTGTTTGTCCAAATGGTATTACAGGGTCATTTTGTGAGACTATTATCGATCAATGTAAAATAAATCCTTGTGAAAATCAAGGTACTTGTAAATCATTGATTGATAAATATGTTTGCATATGTCCAAATGGTTTCATGGGAAATCGTTGTGAAATCGAACGAAATGAATGCGAACCTGTCAATCCATGTTTAAATTCAGGTCGATGTGTTGATCAATTGAATAATTTTACTTGTATTTGTAATCCTGGTAGGAAGATGAGTGCTTTTGTTTTTCTCAAATTTTATTCGAATGAATTTGATAGGTTTTACGGGTTATTATTGTGAAACACAAATCGATCAATGTCAATCGAATCCTTGTCTCAATGGAGGCATTTGTCGAACGTTAATCAATAGTTTTAAATGCGATTGTCCACCTGGATATAATGTAAGGAATTGTTTAATAAAATTTAAAACGAAATTCGAATTTTTAGGGTTCGACTTGTTCGTCGATGATAAACTATTGCTCGAGTAATCCATGTGCGAACAATGGTCTATGTATTTCATTGATAAATGATTATCGTTGCGTTTGTTTGAATGATTTTACTGGTATTAATTGTGAACAAACATCGAATGAATGTCTTTCGAATCCATGTTTGAATCATGGAACATGTATTGATGGCATTTGGAATTATACTTGTCAATGTCCGATTGGTTTTACCGGATCAAATTGTCAGATAAAGAAGAATTTTTGTGAGACATCACCTTGTATCAAAGGTGTATGTGTGAATAAAGTAAAAAACGAAACACAAAAAAAATTCGATTTCAATAAATTCTTGATTGTAGGATAATGGATATGAATGTATTTGTCCATCATCGTCGTATACAGGTGTTCATTGTGAAATTCAAATCAATAAATGTGCAACAGATCCATGTCAATCCGGTGGAACATGTATCGATAGTCAAGATAATTTCATGTGTTTATGTCCACCTTGGCACGCTGGTTTGACATGTGAACAATTTGTAGAACCATGTTTGAATCCAACAACATGTGCAAATAATGGAACTTGTTTAACAAATCTTGCAATTAAACCATTTGGTTTTACTTGTCGATGTTTACCAGGTTTTACGGGTGAAATGTGTGAGATCAATGTCAATGATTGTGCTTCACATCCATGTGAACATGGACGATGCATTGATCAGATTAATGGATTTACTTGTGAATGTTTTCAAGGTTTTGATGGAATTTTATGTGATGTAAGTTACATACAGATATGACGATTGAGAAAACTGGTGTTTGTTTTTTTGTTCAGCATACAATCGATCGATGTGAGAATTCACCTTGTCAAAATAATGGTACTTGTCAATCATTGATAAACACCTATCAATGTCATTGTCCATTGCAATACAAAGGAAAAAATTGTGAAGAAAAAATCGAAAAGCCTTGTTCCACAGATTTCTGTTTGTAAGTTTCAAACAATTTCACTGCAATAAAAGCATACTTTTCTTTTTCTTTTGTTTTTTAGAAATAATGGTACATGTACGATGGTCTCAAAGACTGATTTCCATTGCTCTTGTCTACATGGTTATACAGGTCGTCGATGTGATGTTGTTTTGAATGCATGTGATACGAATCCATGTCATTCGGGCAGTTGTCATCCATTATCGAATGGTTTTTATTCTTGTTCATGTCCAATAGGTTATACGGGATCGAATTGTGAAATCAAACAAAATCATTGCGATAGTTTACCTTGTTTAAACAATGGAATATGTCATGAAGATGTCAATAATCGATTTATTTGTACATGTCGAAAAGGTTTTACTGGTTCGCAATGTCAACTTGGAGAATATCAATGTTATGCCAAACCTTGTTTGAATAATGGAACATGTCTTGTCAATGGAAATCATTATCATTGTCAATGTCCAAATGGTCTAACAGGTCATCGATGTGAAATTGATATTGATGAGTGTGCAACAAATCCTTGTTTAAATAATGGAATATGTTTACAATCAACTCTCGGCTCATATGAATGTCATTGTTCGACAAGTAATTGACGATTTTTTCAAACTTAATTACGAAGATTATGTGAACAAAATTTTTCGTTTTTTGTAGATTTTACGGGCGAACATTGTGAAACAAGAGTCGATCCATGTTTATCAAAATCATGTTTGAACAATGGCACTTGTATTCGTACGAGTACAACCGATGCAATATGTTCATGTTTGCCTGGTTACACAGGTTCATCATGCCAAAATCAGATCAATGCATGTTTAAGTGCGCCATGTATCAATGGAACTTGTGTACCAATGATGAATTCTTATCAATGTCATTGTTTTCCAGGTTATACGGGTAAAAAATGTGATCAACTTATTGATTATTGTTCGTCGAATCCATGTTTTAACAATGGTACTTGTTTAAATCAAGCTGTTTCATTTGCTTGTCAATGTCCGTACGGTTTTCAAGGTCGAACATGTGTTATTCGTGTTCAATCATGTCAATCATCTCCATGTTTAAATGGTGGTACATGTCATGATATAGCACCGGGTTATCATCAATGTTCATGTCCGAAATCTTTTCATGGCGAATTCTGTCAACTAAGAGATTCATTCTGTTTGGATGAACCATGTCAAAATAATGGCGTTTGTTTGGATACATTGAATGGTTATCAATGTATATGTCAAGCAGGTTATTCGGGCATAAATTGTACGATTGAAAATCAACCCTGTCTATCCGATCCATGTTTAAATCATGGTTTGTGTCGAAATACGAATAATGGTTTGAGTTATCAATGTTTATGTGAAAAAGGTTACGGTGGACTTCGATGTGAATTTGAAACAAATTGGTGTTCATCGAATCCATGTCAAAATGATGGTACATGCGTATCGAAATTATCGTCTTTTGTCTGTCTCTGTCCTGAATCGTACACAGGAGTTATTTGTCAAACACCGATTAATAATTGTTCGTTATCAACATGTAAATACGGTTTACCATTAGCAACTGGATTAACAAGTTGTTCGTGTATTTGTTCAAGTGGTTATACAGGTGATCGTTGTGATGTACCAATAAATTTATGTTCAAACGAAACAGCTTATTGCAAACGTGGCAGTTGTAATTATCTTGGTCCAGGTTTAGCTAATTGTACCTGTCCGTTAGGTTACAGTGGTGTTCGTTGTGATACGAAAATGTCGAATAGTGCATGCGCATCATGTCCATGTGTTTACGGACAATGTCGAAGTCTGGATGATGATAGCTATGTATGCGATTGTTATCAAGGTTATACAGGCAGACATTGTAATATTTCGATTGATTTATGTAAATCTTCACCTTGTTTATATGGTCAATGTATGTTCGATGATCGAAAAGGTTACCGTTGTGTTTGTTTACCAGGTTCGACAGGTGTTAATTGTACAGAATTAATTGATACATGTTCATCGAATCCATGTTTGAACAATGGAGTTTGCGTTCAAAGTTTAAATACACATCAATGCGTTTGTCAATCAGGTTATGCTGGTACTCATTGTGAAGTTTTAATAAATCAATGTGAATCTTTGATATGTTCAAATAATGGAACATGTATAAACCAACCGGGTCAAATTCCAGGTGCGAAATGTCTTTGTCCATCGACATTCACAGGTATTCAATGTCAATATCCATATGCACCTTGTGCATCACAACCATGTCAAAATATGGGCACATGTCTTTCGAATGGACAATCGAACTATCGTTGTCAATGTCCAAATGGATTTACAGGCAAGAATTGTGAAACAAATGTTCATGTTTGCGAAAGTAGACCATGTCTCAATGGTGGCAAATGTTCTGAACCAGCACCGTACTATTATATTTGTCAATGCTCATGGCCATTCTATGGTAGTAATTGTGAATTAATGTCTGATCCATGTATTAGCAATCCATGTAGAGGTCCATTGACTGAATGTGTTTAGAGGCCAATGTATCAGAATTATACATGTCTCTGTTCGAATGGTTTTCAAGGTCCAAGTTGTTCGATTCCAATCGATCCATGTCAATCGAATCCATGTCAAAATCAAGGTTCATGCGTTCGAACAAGTGCAATGACTTATTCATGTGCATGTCCGATCGATTATGAAGGTAGCCGATGTGAGAAACCGATCAATCTCTGCTCGAACTATTCATGTTTACATGGAATTGCTGTTCGAACATCGACATTCAAATGTGAATGTCAATGTGAAAAATCGTATTATGGAAAATTCTGTGAACTGAATCCTTGTGAAAACAATCCTTGTCTCATAGGCGAATGTATTCCGCATGAAAATCAAACTTATTCATGTCAATGTCCAAAAGGATTTCAATTTATCATGGGAGTGTACGTATTTAATCGATATGTTTTTTTTTTGTTTTATCTCGATAATTTCTCGATTGTAGATGTTCGGATATTAATGAATGTCGAACAATGCCAAACGTTTGTGGAAATGGTGGCCGTTGTTTGAATACTTATGGATCGTATCAATGTTTTTGTAAGAAGAGTTTCTATGGACAAGAATGTGAAATTTTCGATCCATGCCGATCGAAACCATGCATCAACAATGGAACTTGTATGTACAATGAAACATATCCTCATTGGCAATGCAATTGTCCAACATCGTATACGGGCAATCATTGTGAAACAAAATTGTTCAGTTGCTCATTGAATCCATGTCGAACAGGTACATGTGAAAATCTTCCTAATGGTGATTATCAATGTGTATGTCCACCGACAACAACCGGTCGACATTGTGATATACCGTTGCTGCCTTGTGATTCGAATCCATGTTTATATAATTCGACATGTTTGACATTGTCATTAATGAATTATACATGTGTTTGTCCACCACAATTCAAAGGACTTCGATGTGCAGAAAGACGAACGGGTTGTACGAAAAATCCGTGTCAAGCAGGTGGAACATGCGAAGTCGATTTCCGTACTGGAGAAGAGATTTGCCAATGTCCTGTCGAACGTTATGGAACTTAGTAAGAGTTTCGATACCATTTATTAAAAATGATATGAGACGAAACCATATATTTTTGTTTAGTTGTGAAAAAGCTTCAGCTTGCGATTCGAATCCATGTTTTCAAGGTGTCTGTCAAAATAAAAACGATAACGAATATCAATGTATATGTAAACCTGGTTTCACAGGTACAACTTGTAATGCATCATATGATACTTGTGCCAGTAATCCATGTAAGTGTTTTGATAACGACAGTGTTAGATTGATAATCGGGAATGATTTTGTCTAGGTGTTAATGGTGGAACATGTTCGAATTCAGACAGTGGTCAATTTGTTTGTAAATGTTCTCAGGGTTTTTCTGGTAATTCGAATAGGAATTCTTAAAACCTAAAATCTTTTGTCTTTCAGGATTCGATTGTAGTATTCCAGTTTGTACGAGTCAGATCTGTTTCAACAGTGGTTTCTGTTCAATTCAAAACAATTCTCATCAATGTCACTGTCCATGTGGTTTCACTGGTTCACGTTGTGAAACACCAATTGATGCTTGTTCATTACTCACTTGTCAAAATAATGGTACTCGATTAATGAACAGTTCAATTTGTCAATGTTTATGTCTTTGTCCACCGAGTTTTACTGGTACTTTATGTCAAATACCGATTGTACCAGTGAATCGTACTTATCCAGGGCAAATCATCGTTCCTTTCGATCGGCATGGAGGTATGAGAGAGAGAGAGAAAACAAAGGATACAGAATATATTTAATACAAAAATATTTTAGGTTCAACTTGGGAAAATGTAGTCAATTGTATTGATCAAGTTTGGAATAGTTTGAATGTTTTACTTGGTAAATGAAATTTTCGGTTAACTATATTTCTTGATTGATTGATATTTTTTTATTAGTATGTCCATCACCATATACTCTTGTCAATCCAACATCATTCTATCCTTATTGTTATCGAATAAATCGAGAAAATCTACTTAAAAATCAATTTCAAGCTATTGACGAATGTGAAAAACAACAAACGCAATTAGCTTGGTTTAAATCTCAAGATGAATTACAAGAACATTTGATACCAAATTTAATTTCTCAAGGATTATCTCGAGGTTTGCCAAGATTCTTCTCAAATCAGATTCAAAGAATTCCTAATTTTCATTTAGATTTTTGGACCAGTGGAACCTATGATGTGACGTCAAATGAATGGCAATGGTTACTATCGAATAATCAAACTCGAATCAATATCGATCCATTTATCAAAACACAACTTCAACCAAATCCAACAAGTCGATCACTCTATGTTTCATTCAATCCATCAACAAATCAACGTTTGATGTCAAGTTCACCTTTGGAAGCCTATTCAACTCTATGCAAAATCTCAGCTACACGTCTTCTCCTAAACAATCAAACGCGTTCGATCGATCTCAGTTCACAGCAAACAATCTCCATTAATCAGTAATTCTTCGTTCAAAAATCAATCTCAAATTTGTACGTATTTTTTCTTCTTCTTCTTCGTCTATTCCAGATCTCAAGTCGTCGTCTATAATTTTAATTATACGATTCTACCAACCATTCCATTGAACACACCGATCCAACAGCCAACTGATTCTCAATATACAACAATGTGCGGTGCGATTGGCAATCCATCAACATCTGTCGAACCGTATACCATGGATATCTGCGGATATTTTCCTTCGGTATCCGATCCAAATATTCGTTTGTTAATGCAAACTGTCAGTAATTATTACACAACTCGTCGAACATCTCTTGAACCTTACAAAACAACTGCAATCAATCTCGAACATTACACGACAATTTCCGGTCGAATTATGACACGAATCTCATTTATTATCACCAGTGGTCCATCGACAGTATTCGGCTCGAATATTGAACCATTACCATCGATCAATGACATTCTAAATACGATTCCCTCTCGAACCTATCAACAATGTACTCCGTATATATCAACGAGTATACTCTTGCAATTGAAATTATGCATTCCAATCAATGAAATATCGATTTGGATGAATTTGATCGCCAAAGCAGTATCAGTGGCAACAAGCAAAGAACAGTCTCATGTTAATATTATGTTGAAAGGCGTTCAGGAAGGCATGACTACGACAGGGTACGTTTGAAATCGTTTTTATTTTTCACAGAAAATAATCTCTTCTTGTATTTTAGTTATCCAGCGAATGTTGCCTATTTTCTGATCACCATCGATGGAATTACTTATAATCAAACCATGGAACATAATCTCGATGTTATTCTCGAAACAATTGAAAAATCAAATTCGAAATTATTATGTTCGAATCAAACGCCAATTTTATTATTAGAAAACAGTATTCAAGATTTTTATGCTCCTTGTTCATCATCTCAAATGTAAGTTAATCGATTGAATCATCTTCTTTCTTTTCGAACGATTGACTTTTAGTTTGGAAAAACAATTGAATAACGCTCTTCGTCAAGCTGGAATTTATTCGATGCGTGCTGTTATCTTCGGAGTTGAAGAAGCTGTCGATAATTCTGGGTAAATCCTCTCATAAATATTTCACTCGATTGATTATTTTTTCTGTAGACAAATTTATTATCTTCCAAACATTTTCTTTCAATCGAATAATGGTACTTGGTTAGACAGTTCATTAGAATTGAATGAGGATCTCAACGAAATTTTTCATTCAATTCAATTAAAACGTTTATTAACTCGTGTTTATCATCTATCGAAATCGTATTCGTATTTCTACGAGAAATCTTTATCAGGAAACAATCGAGAATATCTCGAAAAACTTGTTCTAACTCTTCATAATCAACAAAGTAACAACTATTCGAATTCATATTCTCTCATTTATGATCTCGTTAATTCTAGATTCGATTATAAGTAATAATGTGAAAATCTTCTTCGAAGATTTCTATTTGAATACAACATCGAAACAACAAATTCGACGAATTTATCTATCAGTCTTAGCTCATCATCAACAGTTAGATGTTCGATATTTTCCAGTATTGATTCTTTCTCCGACACAATTTAATCAATTCAATGCATTACAAAATCCGTTGAGTTACATATCGAATCGAATGTTAGACCATTTGACTAAACAACGAGATCTACAACAGATAACATTCTCAGGCAAATTAAGTTCAGTATCAGCCGAACGAATTCTCCATGATTATTGGCAAAATCCTATCAAACAAGGTTTAGTTAATAGTATGATTTCAATTGTTCAATCACAAGAATATCTTACTGATTCATCGAATGAATTCTTTACAACAGTTGTTTATACAGTGACTAGTTCCGATGGACATGCTGTACCACAGACTTGTTTCAATCCTCGTCTAATCGATCCTATTAATAGTCTTTGTACAACAGAAAAATATGTTACACATACACCAAGATCATTTATTCCATCATTTGTTGATTTAATTGGAAATTATACAGATCATAAAGTAAAGATCAAAGAAATTGTAGCTCTTGCTCTACAAAGAATTGATATTCATGGACAAAGTAAGTCGTATTCAATTTGTTCGATAATGTTTAATGATCTGATTGTAATCTTTAAGTTTCATCTATGGTTACGGAAATTCGACTTGGATTAGATCTTTCTATGATCACACGTTTCTATTATATCATTATTCCAAATCAAGTTGTTCTTCAATCACAAATTCAAGAACAATTGAATGTAGGATCGTTTTCATTGATATTCTCTAGTTTTTCTCATGTGAATGTACGATTTTATTTTAGTTTATATTTTCAACAATGAAAAATGAACGATATGTTCTCTATCCATTCGGACAATCGACAATTGCACTTGATAAAACTCTTCATCACACTGCAAATGTTTCATTGCCAATCACAGATTCAATTCGAGAGAATATAGAAACGAATTTTACTCTTTTCAATCCGAGTAAATCTCGAAATTTCAATGCATTCATTCATTTTTATTTTCGTTTTTTAGTCTTAGGAAAAGCGAAACTTGTCTATGCAGAAAGTGTAAATAGCAATCAAACTCGTTTTTATTTAACTGTACGATCGAATTCATTTTTTTTGAATTTCATAAATCACATCTTTGTTTTTGTTATTAAATTTTAGTTTATCAATCAAACTCAATTAATCACTCGATGTGACGCTGCATTACAACAACCATCTATCGAAAGTCTCTATCTCGATCGAAATACATTTATTTCTCATTCAGCTACTATTGTTGATAATCTCAAACAAGTATGGTCGAATGCAATCGACGTTAAAGATGTTATTCAATATATTTGTACTAATGGGTAAATAAACAACGTTCTTGTTGTTGTTGTTTTACTAAACTTTTTTTAATTCAGAAAACGATCGGTCCGAGTCGATTATCATATTAGAAATCGTTCGATGATCGATCTCACATCGACTGCAAATTCAATGTTCGGCAAAATGACAAATGATTGTGTTTTGTATCAAGCTCGATCGATTTATTTAATCGAACCACGAGTATTAAACGAAGATATTCGATATGCTTTGGAATATGCTTGGCAACAGCCAATTTCTCGAGAAATTTTCGTTGATTCATCGTATCTAACTCATTCGAAGTAAATTTTTAAGTTTATTTTTTACATTTGTCGAATATTTTCTTTGTAGTCAAACATTGACTCGTGTCATTTACTTCGTCGATTCGAATAGTACTTCATCATTAGCGAATGCTATTGTTCTGCCAAATTTGTATAGTTCAATTCCATATAAACAATATACAATTTATCTTGAGAAAATCGATTTGAATTCGACAGTTTTATCTATTATCAATCAAGCAATACGATTAAGTTGGACGAAAGGAAATGGTTATATCTTTCAAACAAATGATCTACTTGTACCATCGATGCATTCATTTCCAATCGAGTACTTGAAAAGAATTTCAGTTGAATATTGAGATCAATAATGAATCTTTGATTTTGATTTAGAAATGAACGAATAAGAATGGATTATATGATTGGTTTGAAATCAGGAGATATAGGAGATTATGCACCACCAACAGAGAAAATCTATGGCGAAATATTTAATAAAACAGGTCTCGAAACATTTGTTCAAATACGTTATATTCCTCGAAGTAGTGGCGATGTTTCGTTGAATAACGATCAAATTTCATTATTTCCATTTGATTATCGAACTCGTGGACCTCTCTACGGCGTAAAACTAATATTTTTATTCTTTTTCTTTGAAAAATATTCATTTTGAAACGAATTCTTTTAGTTCGATTGGTGGGTTATTTTAATTATTGTTATTGCTATATTAACAATCTGGTTAATTCTATGTTTAATTTGTTATGCTTGTTGTCGAAAACGGTAAGATAATTCTCAAATTCAATTTCAATGATTAATAAATGATTTTCGTTTTTAATCGTCAAGATCGAAAAATCGTTATAATGCTAAGATCTCTCAACGGCCTGCTCGACGTGTCGATATTCTAGCACGAGAACAAGATCATTATCTACGTCCAACAATAGCATCTCTTGCATACGATGGTCCGTATGATGAATCACTACATTCATCATCCGAAGAACATCAACGAATATCAATTCGAACGACATCACCAGCGCCTGAACTGCAAGTTCGTCGATTATCTGAACAAGATTGGCCACATTTTGCCATGCATAATCCATATGGACTATCTTCACTTCTGTCGGATTATTCGAATATAAAACGTCAATAGCGAACCATTTTTAGTATATTTAGCAAAACAAAAAAAATATTGAATCACTGTGATTGTATACGATAGAAATATATAGTTCAGCATGACTATCTGAAATATGTTACTTTGTAAGATATTTTTTCTTTCTTTTTCTTTTCCTTTTTTGTGTTGATTTGACAAATATAAAGATTTTGACATGGGTTTTTATCCTCATCTGAACAAACTAAACATTTTCATTTATCGATTAACAGAAATTAAAAGACAACAGTAACAAAGGAGAAGTTTTAATCAAAGCCATCGTTGAAGAAAGCATACACCATTGATTGCTCTTTGTGACGTTTCTCTTCACGATATTGTTGAATTAATGGCCATGCACAAAAACCCTCAAGAAATTAACTTTTGATAGAAATGGAATTTGAACTAAATATAGACACTTACTAGAAGTATGAGTGTACAAGTAACGATAGCAAATGAAATAAAAGCCATTCCAAAAATGTCAAATGTTGTAGTCATCTTTCTTTTGACAAACTATACTGAGTTTGTAAAACTATTTCATATATCTTTTGAATAAGGCTGACATAGATAAGCTACGTTTTCTTTTCTTTATCTGCATGTGTTTCTATACACGACATGTATGACGATTAAATAAAAAACTTTTTGTGCAAAAAAGAAGAGAACGATGTTTGTTTTATGCATTTTTATATATTCAAGAGATAAGAAGTAAATCAGATGAGTTGCATATAAAAGACAGTGTTTTTTCGTTTTTCTCTTTCAAACATATTATTTTGTGTGGCAGCTCAATGGCAACTGCAATGAAGTCAGGGCATTCGAAAGATGCACGACCAAATCGGCAAGGTAATGCACAAAGGATGCAAAATGCGCTTCTTCTGTGGCTCGACGGTAATATTGATGAGACGAATTCGGATTGTCGTAATACGCTGACTCAGCTACGACGTGCTGTTAACACAGTTTACACTTTTACTGATGCTAACGATTGTTTTCGATTCATTGAAGAACTCACCGATAATAAAGCATGCGTGATTACTTCCGGCTCACTTGGACAACATGTTGTCCCATGTATTCATCATATGTCACAAGTAAATTCGATCTTTATATTTTGTGAAAATACAAGACGTCACGAACAATGGGCTTCAGAATGGTCAAAAACTAAAGGTTTTTTAAAGATATTACATTGATTTGCAACGCTTTAAAGCAAGCAGCTCAACAATGCGAACAAAATGCTATTTCGATTAGTTTTATGCCAACAAATGGTGATCTATCGAAGAGGAGTTTAGATCAGCTCGATCCTAGTTATATGTACACAATGATTTTGAACTAAAACATATTCAGGAGTTCATAGAATATTGCCAAGATTTATTTTCTGAAAATCCATTTGAATTGAATAATATTGACAAATTAAAAAAAACGATATCATAATAAAACACCAATTTGGTGGTATACTTATGAATGCTTTTTATATCCTATGCTCAATTGTTCTTTACGGCTATTGAATATGGATTCTATTATCAATATGGGATTTTTCATCAAAGATCTTCATCTTCATATCGAACGATTACACAAAGAACAATTTAACGAACAATATGCCCATAATACATTTACAGTGTACCGTGGTCAAGGTTTATCAAAGGCCGATTTTGAAGAAATGAAAAAGACGCAGGGTGGATTACTTTCATTCAATTGTTTTCTGTCCACGAGTAAAGATCGTGAAGTTTCTCTTGATTTTGCTCATCGAGCACTGGCAGATCCCGACATGATCGGAATTCTTTTTGTGATGACAATTAATCCTTCGAAATCATCAGCGCTATTTGCTTCGACTACTGATGTGAGTTATTATGGAAATGCAGAAGATGAAATACTTTTCTCAATGAACAGTGTTTTTCGAATTGGTGACATCAAAATCTTAAATCAAAATGATCGCTTAATTCAGGTACAATTATCCCTAACCGATGATAATGACAAAGACCTCTATGAGCTGACTAATTGCATACGAGAAGAAACATTTCCAAGTGACAAAGGGTGGCCACGGATTGGTAGACTGTTAGATAAAATGGGACAATTTCAGAAGTCTCTAAAAATATATGAAGCATTATTAGAAGAAACAAACAATGAAATTGAAAAAGCAACTTTGTATGAACTGTTTGGGAAAGTTAAACTAGAGCAAGGTTACGACAAAGAAGCTCTACTAGTTTACCAACAAGCACTGGAAATTCGTCAGCGATATTTACCCGAGAATAGCTTTCTATTAGGATATTCTTTTAACAATATAGGATCAGCTCATCACAAGATGCATAACAATTCAGACGCACTTTTAAACTACAAAAAAGCACTAGAAATATGACAAAAATCATTGGCTCCAAATCATTCCCATTTAGCTGATTGCCATTATAATATTGGTTTAGTGTATTGTGATATGAAAAACCATTCTGAAGCACCTTTATCTTATGACAAAGCACTTGAAATTTATCAAAAGTCACTTCCTACAAATCATCCTTATTTTGCACATCTTTACGGCTCCATTGCTTGCACGCACGATGAAATATGTGACTATTCGAAGGCACTGTCGTACCATGAAAAGGCACTTGATATTCAGCGAAAATCTCTTCCTCCTACCCATCCTCATTTAGCTATAAGCTTCAATAATATCGGTTGGACGTATGAAAACATAAATGAATACTCGAAAGCGCATTCGTATTATGAGCGCGCTGTAAGTATTGCTCAGAAATCGTTATCAGAAGATAACTCTTCTGTTCAACTTTATAAAAAAAAAACCTTGATAGAATAAAAACCAAAATTTAATGATAATGTGAATTAATAAAAATAAATTACAAAATAAAAACGAGACAATCATTTAGCTATCGACTGATTTCAATTGAAAAGGTATCGTCGTAACTGCAGAAGGAAACAATTGACAAATATCATCGATTGATGTCTCAAGACCGATTCCAGTTGGATCATCACATAACACGATCAATTCATAATCATCAAGTCGATCAAATGGAAAATGTAACTTTTCTAATGTTTCTTTAATAATTGTCGATGCAAGTGTATCTCGTTGACAGGATAAAATCACAGTTTGTTCAGAAAATGTCACTTTACATTCCAAGGATACTGTCGATATCACAAAAAATTGAAAGTTAGTCATACTATCATCAATATCTTCCAAAGATATATCTGCATCATCGATTAATGTTGAATCATCTTGTATCAATTGACATAAATCTTCTTCGAAATGAAAGAATTGACTAGCTATGCTGGACAGACGTTTTGCAGTCATAGAATATGAACAATTGAATGTAATTGTTTTATCTGTTTGTTTATTTTTCAATGTCACAGTCACTGGTAAATTTTCATTGGTGAGTGTAAATCGAAGAGGTGATTTCGATTGTAAAGATACTAATTGAGTATTTGATGATGGAACAAAATCATTTTCATATAATAAATATTGTTCAGAAATATTGCCGATTGTAGCAAATACAGCATAACGTTGATGTTTTTCTTCATCCGATTGAACGATTGTAATCGAACAAGTTTGATCTTCTTTGAGTAGAAGAAATTGTGTTTGATTTAAATCTGTCAATGTCTCATTTGAATCAAGTACTCGTTTCGTTTCATTTTCAGCTAAATATTTATAAATATCCATTGATTTTCCTGTTCGAGCTAGTAGATCTCCAAATGATATATTTCGATTTGAAACAGGCACTTTGATTTGTTCAGCATCGTCGAATTTAATTATTTCGACGAAAAGTGATATTTGAAAACGTACAGATCGTTCGCCAGTTATTGTATAAGTACCAACTGATTGTTTCAGATCTTCTTTAGTTAGAATCTGTTCATACTTTTCTCCTGTTAATAAAACACAATTATCCGGATAAACATTTGAACAATTCAATTGTTCCAAAAGATTTTCATCGGCTAATAACGAACAAATCTTCATCGATTTCAATGCAGAAACTGTAACAGTGTTCGTTTCATAGGAAAATATAACTTTTGCTACTGAACCACGATTAATAACATCGATAATGATCGATTGATTTTGATCGAACACATTGGAAATCGTTTGATTATCATCAATGATTGCATTTTGTCCTTTTCGAATAAAAGCATAACCATTGATGGGACATTGAATGGCAACTGGTAGTTTTTTCAACCAAATATTCATTTGTTTCCATTCGGTCAATGCTGAGAATAAATGAGTTTGATGTTCATCTGAACAAAAAAGAAAGAACAGAATATTATTTTGATTTGAACAATGCAGTGTCAATTACCTTCATTGTATTTCAATCTGATTTCACAAAGAATATTCTCATCAGGATTTTCTTCAGTAACAGATATATCGGTGATGATTTCATTCTCATTGATACATTTACCATTGGGATCAAGAAAACAGAGAATAGTATCTGATTTCGAGGATTTCAACTGATTATCATCGATAAAACGATGGATAACTGTCGAAATATTGCATTTCGATGTGACTAA
>ERZ781398.1171-NODE-1171-length-25524-cov-4.663513_pt1 | contig 25524 bp, 31 predicted proteins | sample MGYA00433077_ERZ781398 | MGnify/ENA primary metagenome ERZ781398 (study PRJEB29847, sample SAMN06458254) | wastewater metagenome | isolation source: Wastewater bioreactor | place: South Africa: Cape Town | study: EMG produced TPA metagenomics assembly of the... | reverse complement strand
GTGATGCAGTACTTGTTGTTGCTGTTGCAAATGGTGTACTGGTAAATGAACCAAATGTAGGTGTAGCTGATGCTGTTGTTGTTGTTGTTGTTAAAGATAAAGGAGTAGGTGTATTTGATGTAGTCGTAGTTGGATTAGTTGCTGAAAATCCACCGAATGTTGGGAATGTTGAAGGAGTACTTGTCACCGGTTGATCCGAAGTTGTTGTTGTACCAAATGGAATAGAAACACTTTCTTTAGTCATAGCTGTAGTTGTACTTCCAAATGTTGGAACAGAAATTGGTGCAGCAGCTGTTGAAGTAGGTGCTACTACTGTTTTTATTGGTGAAGCAAAACTTGTTGTTGTTGTTTTTGATACTACAGATTCTTCGACAATAGTTTCTGTTGTTTTTGTTATTAAAGATGAAACAACTGGTGTCGATTCGATTGTACTCAATCGTTTGTAATTTGGATTAATACCACGACAAAGTGAACAAGATGCCGTTTGAGCAGGATGTTCCATTGAACATGATGGACATTTCCAAACCGGTCCAGCTGGTGGTTTAGCAGGACGTGGTGGTGACATACTGAATATTGGTGCTTTTGTCATTATACTTGCTGGTTGATTTGCTGTCGTAGTCGGTTTTTCAATTGGAACAGCATTAACAGCAGCAGAAGGTTTTGATGATTGAGTCGATACTAAAGATGAAACGATTCGAATAGAATATAAAATGTTATGTGAAACATACCAGTATCGAGACGACATTTTTCCGGATATTTTTTAGCAAATTCTTCTTGTGCTCGAGCAAATTTCGGCCACGAAAACGGTGTAATATTTCCAAGAACCTAATTACAAATCATCATCGAATTCATTTGTAATCGATCAATTTTTTGTTTACTTTTGGTTTTGTTATATCTATAGCCGGTTGAACTGCTTCAATTGTAATCGAACTATTTGTATCAATTTGTGAATCTATCTGACTAGTTGGTTGTGTTTTATCCAAAAATGGTACTGACAATGCTTCATTTCGAATATCTGGCGGTGGAAATGTACGCTGAATTTTTTTACTCGGTTCCATTGAACCATCTGTTGTTGAAATCTAATTGAAAAAATCAAAATCGATATTTCCCAGTTCAAAATCATCGGTCTTACATTGCATTGAATGCCGCATTCTTTGTCTTGTATTTTAACAGGCTTTCGTATAGGCGAAGCAACTGCAGATGTATGTTCCTCGATTGTTGAAATTGATAATCTAAAAATTAAACGAATCGAATTTTATATCTTATCAAGAATAATAATACTACGATCTTACGGTTCACTATCAAGTGTTCGATTAAGACGTATACAATCTTGTAATGTTCGTCGTCGAAGTCTTTCGATATAAGGCAAACGACGTGAATTAATTGACGAATAATTAACACCAAGAACTTGTCGTTCATTCGATAGCTGAAATGAAATAGATGAACTGAAATAAATCTTTAAAAATATTTATTACTAATCGACTCGATTGTGGTGCCGGCTGGGTAGTATTTAGTACATTTGTTTGAGAACGATTAGCTAAACCTGCTGCTAATAAATAATTAGCGGAGAATTCATTTGCCTAAAACAAAATAGGCAAAGATTATTGACCATTTCGTTTTTAGAAAAAGGATTAAAACGAACATTTGATTTAAGATTTGTTGTAGTTCGACTAGGTGTTGTCATAGATTCATTTTGTTTCTTCAAAATAGAAATAGTAGAAATTTATTATTGATTCGAAAAAAGAACAGAATTTACTCGAGCATTGAGAGAAAAAAGTGGCGATTGAGATGGATCATAATTTGCTATTAATGGTCGAGTATTCGAAGAGATATTGAAACGTTGTTTAGTCGATGTCGATCGAGTATTTTCTTCATTATTATTTGTTGTCAAATCATCGTCTAAGATTCGACGACTTGCAAACGATCCAACACCATTTGTTGCTAAATCTTTTGGTATTAACAGAAAAAATAAATGAACAAAAAACAAAAACATTGTTTAAATGTCGGTATACTTGGTTCGTTTTCTTCTTCTGCATGATGACCATTATTGAGCTTTGTTGTTGAAATAATATGCTGATAGTTAGCTGTACGACGTCTTTTCTTTTGCTGTTCGATTTCTGAGATGTTCGGTTCAATAGGTACGACTTCTGGTCGTTTGTTATTAATACTATCTTCGTCATCATCAGTTAATTGTGGTTCGTCTTCACCTGATGGTGAAAGATTATCTAAAAATGAAATTGAGAAAACGAATTCAATTGAATACGAAGTTACTTTTTAGTTTTGAACTAGTCGAATAACCATTCGTCGTAGGTTCTACACCGTTTTCTTCTATAGATCGTTTTCGTTTCTAAATACAAGTATTTCGAAAAGACTGCCGAGAGGCTTTTTTTCTTACGGGACGAGTTCCATCACCATTAGCAGAGAATAGAAACGATGGATGAAGAAATTTCGAAACGACATCTTTGACTTTATTCATCATACTCTGTACAACAACAAAAAAAAGACAAAAGTAATCTTTTCAATATCGAAATTCGTCTATCAAACTTCATTTTGTTGATTATAAGATGAATTCTGTTCATTGTCATCATCATTATCAGATTCTGACAGAGGAACAGTTGCATAATTATTATGACGATTAGCTAATGTTGACATTATTGAGAAATTAAAGCAAACTAAATTCAAATCATGATTATTAATTATTTATGAATCATTTTTGTTTTGTACTTACAAATAAAGAAATCACAGGAACTACAACAATTTTATATGATATCTAAAGGAAAAAAATAAATCTATACAAAGTGAGCGAATATGTGAGTCATATAGTTAGTGACTAAACTGCTTCGCCTTTTCGTTCGCTCAATATCATCTTCTATAAAACGAATAATAATGAAAAGCGAGCGAACGACCATTGTTTCAACTATCAAGGAGACCAGTAAATGATGATGTTGAAAGTTTCTCTGTGTTTCAAAATAACCATTTAATTGTTAGATATAGACGAGTTACAAATGGCAATCTTCGTTTGTTTTAATATAGATGTCTCTAGTATTTCATAAGATTGCTTTGAAAATTTCAATTTCTCGCATTAGACCATGTATAATTACAATTTCATATCGAATACAATAAAAACGTTCGAGAGTGTTTATTAATTACAAAGTAATACGTGATAACTTGATATAAAACGAACGAAGATACATATGGACAGTCAGTCTATATCAGGCGTCATCTTTTCTAAATCATATTCAGTAGAGGATTATAAATGCTAGGTTACACACCGTTCAATGACCATAATGGCACAAGCAGGACAATTGATTATCCTCGTTTTGACATTGAAAAGACAAAGGCTAATTTGTGAAACATGAATCCAAATGTCTAATGCAACAAGTGATAAACATATGATTATTCTATGCTGCGTCATTTTTGCTCTTAAATTTAGAACCTTCAAGTTTACCACCTTCTATTGAAGGACCAATTCATGCAATTCTAATATGTCATGTGCCTAGTTTACGTTGGCTTCCACGATATCAATATCTTTGTCGATCTGTAACCGTTAAACTATCATGGTGGGGTGAAGATGATACATCAGCAATATTCAAGTATATCGAGGAAAAAAAATGATAATAATAACAACTACGAATCAATACTATTTTTAGACCTTATACAACTGATGTTCCATCCGAGCAAAAAGTGCAACCAAATACAACAGTTAAATATTATATTCGTAGCAATCTCCAGCAATTTTCCAAATATTTAATAAGTTGTTTTTTTTTGTATTTTAACGATTAAATTTTACTATTTATTTCGATATACGTACGTAGATGCTTTGGAACTTGTTTTCAAAATCATTGACACAGATACAAATCGTACACTTGGCATCGTTAAAATTCAAAATCTCTCAACCCTATCAGTCAACAATCCCATCAAAGGTTTTCATCCAATATTCTCAAATAAAGGCGATAAATTAGGCGAATTATTTATTTCACTACGTATATTTCTTCCAGGACGTAAGGTCATCTTCGAAAATCTTTTTCGTAATCACACTTTCTATTTTTTTCAGCACAAGATAGCAATGAAAATCTTGCAGGAATTAGTTTTATATCAGATATAAGTAATCCTTCATCACGACGCAATTCATTTGTAGAAAGCACTGCAATTCAAGTAATCACACTTATTTCATAATAAAGCAAAGAACAATTTTGCCTATTCTCTTTAGAATAATCAATTGAATTTCAGCCGTTCGAACGAAAGTATTTTAAAAGATTCTGCACCACCAGGTAAATAGATCATATTTATGAAACATGCTCGATAGTCCGATTTTAGGCATGAAAAAATACAAAGAATTACCTACTGGTAAAGTTGTTGAAGAATTAATTGAACGAGCAAATCGTCTTCGAGAAAAAACTTCGATTTTGAAAAAAACCCATCCTCCTAAATCGCATACCGCCGATCTACTCATCGACGATATGTTCGGTTTAGAATCTTCGATTAATGTCAATGATTCTATGTTAACTGATTTCGATGAATTCGATAATGAAGTCAATTTATTAGATGATCTTCTCTATGGCGGATCTGTCGACAAAAAACACGAATCACTAAATCAATCAGCATCTTCTTCTTCGGACAGTGATCAAAGTGAAATTTCATTAGATAAATACAAGTTCGACGAAGATCCATTCAGTTCAGAACGTATTCAATTATTGACTCTTATTCGTACAGCTCGTCTTCGAATTGATCATCTCGATTTGAAAAAGAAACTTTCTCGAACAAATAAATCTCATTATTCTATCGAATATCAATTTCCTGTTATTATCGAAAATGTACACAATCATATCACACAAGGTTCAGAAATCGTGAAAATCACTTCGAAACAAATCGAATCTGATCACAAAATTCTCTTCTCTCATTCATCGACTTATCTCTGTTCGATCAGTGAAACCAGTCTTCCAACATGGTCGAATTCATTCTTAATCTTCAAAATCTACACGCAAACCAATCATCTCTCACAAATTGGTTTCGCGCGTTTATCTCTAAAGAAAATCTTTGTATCCGATTGTTTGCATTTCGAAGACGATCTCGATCTATTCGAGAGTATCGATGATATTGACGACGACGAATTTTCAATCGGTCGATTACATGTAATGCTTGAATTCAATTCAGATGAAAAAGATTTCTCATCACAATTGAATCGTTTACAAATTATGGAAAATTTCCAAACGAAAAAACAAAACAAAATTCCATCGAAACAAAAGAAGAAATCAACAACAACAAAAACAACAAAGCATTGTCTTGTCAGTGAAAGTACGAATGGTTTAGTAGTCGAAATATTCTTTTCTGTAACTGAAGCTCGAAATCTTCAGCCATTTTCAAAAAATAGTACGAAATTATATATAAAAGAGAACAGAAAAAGCCGATGGATTTGCTTTTTTTTCAGGTAATCTACCTCCGAATCCGTATTTTGTTTGTCGAAGTTTTTGGAATGATGAAACAATCACTTCGATTACTTGTTGGGCAAGTTCATCGCCGAAATTTCATTTCGAACAAGTTTGTCAAACGAAAATTTATCAACACAATTCATTTTTTCATTCGTTCTTTAGAAAATGCCATTTTTATTAACAAAATCTGTTCTCAATAAAATGCATGACAATTTCCTTATCATCGAACTATGGAATAAAGACGCATCAAATTCATCAGATCAACTACTCGGTCTCATTAAAATCCCGTTAGAACAATTCTATCTCTCATTCCAAGATCCACAAATCAGTCGAGTTCTCCTACGAGCACAATATCCCATCATTGGCAATGATTCTTGGTTGCCAATCATCAATCCATTCAATCCGAACAGATCATCAGTTGGTGAAATGAAAGTTTTTCTTGTCATGGGCACTGATGATCAAATATTAGCTTTTCAAAAAGCTCAATCAAGTTTACATCTATCTCCTGGTCCAACAATAATATCAGCTAGACCATCATCGAATTCGCCTTTAATCGAACATAATTTCGAAATCATGATTGAAAGTCTGAATAATCTTCATGTATTCGAATCGATGATCGAAGGTGAATGTGATTGTTTTATTCAATATTCATTTCCGAATCAAAATCTTGATTCCTATCCAAAAAATCAATTTCATTTGCAAACTATTCGAACATCGACCAATCTCTGTACATCGAATGTTGATTTTCATGATGTTAGTCATTTCTGTTATTCGCTCTTACCTGGCGATGCATTGCATAAATATTTCTATGCGAGTATGAGATCGAGTTTTGTTTTGTTTTGTTCAATTGAATGTCATATTTTGTCGTCTAGTTTATCAATCGAGTTCACCGATTGAAGCGAATGTTGTGTTCGAACTTTGGGCGAGATTTTATTATCCGAATATTCGAGATCAAATTCTTGCGAAAGTAAGAACAAAAAACAACAACGTATTCGAAATGATTCAATTTTGTTTTGTTTTTCTCGCAGGGACAGTTATCCATTACAAAATTATGCAGTTTGACAACAATGTTAGACAAAGAATTCGATGAGAAAATCTTGCAATCATTTCAAATTCCATTAGAAATCGTTCGAGAAGATATTGAACATAAACATCAACCAAATCTACCATTAGCAACCTATGCTGGAGATTTATCATTAACAATAACTTATAAACGAATGATTGTTCAAGTAAAATTTTAAATCGAAAAGAAAACAATGTAATGATTCGTTAAATCTCTTAGGAAAAACAATCATCGTCAATTCAACCTGAACAATCGAATGATGATGATTCAAAAATTTCACTTTCAATTCATATAATCCGTGCTTGTGGATTAAAAGTAATTCGATTGATTTCATTGATTCGTTATTTCTTTTCTGTCGTTAGTATGCAGCGAATTTCCATGCTCGAGATGATTCTCGTTTGAATTATTTCTCTCAAATCGGACTGAACACATACGGCAAAGTGATATTTTCATTTCTTTCGGATCTAGTAAAAAATCAATCCATAACATTTGTTTATTTATTGACTGACTGTTGCTTTTGTTTTTACTTTAAAGGAAGCACATCGAACGAAAACGATCTCACGTAGTTTTATTCCTGAGTATAATCAAACGCTAACTCAACATCTATCTTTAATCTGGAGAAATCATGACAATCAACCGATACATCTGATTGATATGTTTGAATATGGTGAAATACAAATCGAAATTTTTCATCAAATTGTAACAAATCAACAGAAAACAATTGACATTCGATTGTGTCACGCGAAAATACCGTTAAAAGAATTGATTTACCGACAAACGGGAATCAAAGGTTGGTTTTCTCTAGTCGATCAAAGTACGAAATCCGAGTCAATCGAACATTGTCTCGGTGGTATTGAATTAATGATTCGATTTGGTGATGAAATCGATCGTGAGAAGTTTTTTCAATCAGCTAAATCATTCGGTTGGATAAACACATACTCTCAAATTGAACAAACATTTCTCTCGAGTAAATTTTTTCTTTCTATAATAGTAAATCTAAAACATTCATCATTCCATTCGATTGAATAGATGATCAACATGTCGGTTGTTTATTCAAACTTTCAATTCGTCAGATTGAACTTCCCGTTCATTTACTTTCGCAATTTGATTCCGAGAGAATCTATATTTTTGCACAATATCGATTCTATGATAAAAGTAACGGCAAGCAATTTTGTCTATTTTTCATTTTTTCTCTCTCTTTTAGTTTCAGTTCTAACTAAACGTCAACAAATCAATCGAAAACAGAAAACATTTATTTCTCAATTAGATTTTCATAAAAATCACTTCTATCTCTATTCTCAACCATTGTTGAATTATATTCGAGAAGAAAAATTCGAAATACAAATTTGGTTAAGCGAAAATCATGTCTACGATTATTCGAAATCGATAAGCAATCAAATCGATAAATATCTCGGCTCGATTTATATCGATTTACATGTTCTCTTGACTCAAAAAGATATTCATTTGATTTTACCAATATTTAAACAAGGAACTAAGGATTTATCCGAAGCAACAGTAGAAATTCAATTAACTATGGACAAATCGTCAGATATTCAAGTAAAAAAAAACAATCAGCACATTCAAATTGATCTGCATTTTCAATTTCATTTAGAATGTAGAACAAGACTTCGAACAAAATCCTCACACGCAGATAATTCGAAACTTTTCAAATAAACATTTTTCCTTATTAATTCATATTGAACAAGCTGCACATCTGCCAAATGTTTATTCAACAATCGAGTAAAATTCTTTATTTCATTCGTACGAATTTTAATCTTTTCCTAAACGTAGAAATCTCTATGTACCTCCTAACTGTTATGTCAAGTATTCGACCAATGGAAGTCATCATGTTTCTCAAACACAAGTCATCGTTTCATCGTCCAAACCTCAGTGGAATTATCGCGAACAAATTCAATTATCAATTGATTATTTATTTCAAGAAAAACAATTGTTTCATCTTCAAATCTATCATTGTCAAAATCAGTCGAATATCAATCATAAACAAGATCAATATATCGGTTCGATAGCAATCGATTTAACGCCATTATTATCCGGTTTAGAACAAATCAATGGTTGGTATAATATTCAAGATCAAAATGGAAACATTCAAGGACAATTGAAAGTTTTGTTCATGCCGAGAGAAGATTTGAAACAATTCAAACAAATGAAATATCCTATTACGGAAAGACATTCATCGCCGAGATCTATTTCAGTAAATAGTAATTACGATGAAAATAGTTCGACGATCGACACAGATCGATCGGACCAATCATATCTCATGAATAATCTCCGGTAAAACAAATCTTTTGATTCAAATGAAAAACAAAATTCATTGATTTCCTAGACGACAATTATCAGAATTAGATCTGCTTACTGAACGATTGAAATCTCGTTGTTAATATTTGTGTTTTATTGTCCAGATAAAATGACTTTTTGTTTTAAAAATAAATAAATTGTGATTTCATTTTCAGATATGAATGGATATGCCACCGGTTCATATGTGTGCTTTTCTAAATCATGAAAATCAACGATTGAAAGAGAAAATTCATCATTTAAAAACACGTATTCATCAATTAGAACAGCAAACTCCACGTTCGACTTATTCATGTACAATCTCATGTCAAACCGATCTCAATTTGCCATCAAATCAAACATCAAAAAATGAAATTCAACATTTACATCGTTTATTAAAATCTCAAAATGACCTTTTAAAAAAATATGAAAATGAAAATTCATCGGAATCGATGCCGTCGAAAGATTTAATACGAACATATGAATTACGTTTGAAACAATCTGAAAAAGAACGTGAACAAGCAGAACAACGTGCCAATGTTGCTGAACAACGGATGAATACATTTCGTGAACGTTACGAACGAATGAAACGAGAAATCAACTCGTTAGATGAGAATTTCTTCGAAGAAATCGAAGATCTTAAATTTGCTTTACAACAAGCCAATAAACTCAATGAAGAATACGAGAAAACTGTTAAAATTCTCAGCGACAGACTTGGCATATCTGCACCGAAGAAAGCATAGTGTTTTTTTAGTATATATTTTTTTTGCTTGTTTTTTTAATCTAACATAATAAAGATACATTTGTATTTCCAGTGTTTTACTTCATGGTAAACATCTGTAATAATAATAATAAAAAAATAGGCTATTTATCAATGACATAGATACAATAATTGAGTTATTTGTACTCTTTGTTATTATCCGAACGTGTGTCATCACAGATAAAGACATATAATAGATTGTGAAACACATGTAAAAATCGTTATGCTCTCTGAGAATGTTTTCGAAGGACTAATATCTAATATAATTAATTATATCGACGACTTTTATTTTACATTTAAAATATAGAAAGGAAGAAAAAAAAAAGAAAGAAAAAACACGGTTTTCTCTTGCTAGATTAATTATAAAAATGTTTCGATTTTCGGTTGAATTGAATTCAAATGTTTATGATTCGGATGTGTGTCGTTATTTTCAGTCAATTGCAATTGTTCCTCTTCAGTTGTATCGTTCAAATCCTGTGTATCATCTTCATCAGCAAAAATCATATTTGTTTTTTCATGAGCTCGTTCTTTATCATTATTTGATAAATGAAATGCAGCTTGCGTTGGTTGTATATTACGACGTTGTTTGATCGATGTTGGCGTATTTCCTAATGAATTGGTTAGACCGATTTTTTGTTGATGATAATTGCCATAGATTAGCATGGGCGTTGATTGTTGATTGGTGTCTTTCGATGTCAAAGATAGATCATCGTAGAGTTCGTGAGGAAGAGATTTATTTCGTTGAAATTTTTCTTTATGTGGACTTTCGATATGTGATAGTTTGTCGTTGGCACTATCGATTATATGTCCTGTTCGTATAGCTTCTTCCACATGATTTGCATGTTTGAATTTAGCTTCATCACTCATCATATTCAATGGAAGAGTATTTAATGTTTCTAAACGTAATAGATTTAAATCCACATCTTGAAATTTCTGTTGCCGATAAACATCCGATTGACGATGAACATATAAAGCGACAATATCACAAATAAACGTTGCTAAACCAAGAATACCAATTAAAGAACCAATATTCAATGTTAATGTAATTACATCAAAACGACCAGCCTGTCCGCTGACCTAATTCAACAATAGAATTTTAGCAATTATTCGTTTTTTGTTTTGTTTTATCAAATCACGTACAGAAATTATAAAACGAAGACCATAAGCTTTAGTTAATGTTCGATAGGATCCATTCTGAGACTTCCAATGGGAAGCAAATCTAAATCACAAACAAAACATTCTTCTGTGTATACTTTTCGTCGTTGTCTACCTAAAATTAAATCCTTGAGAAAAAGTTTCGTTTTTAAACGGTGCATCCAATCTGCCGAATGAGTAAATCGGCGTACAAAGATTTAATGATTTATCAAGATCACAATTCCAATCAATTTTAACACGTATAACACCGCCTAATTTTAACATGAGAAATTGTTCGGTTAAATTTGTTTCGACAAGATCAAGAATGTCTTTGACGCGAAATATTGGACAGCCTGGATGATGTTCCGGATTAAAATTACAATTTTTCAAATAAGTCGTTTCAGCTTGAATATTCTTTCGTATGACTTTAAAACGTGGAAATTCAATGAAATTCTTAATAAATATTGTAAAATTCAATGCATCTTCAATCGGTTCAGGAATATCGATATCGTTTTCAACAGGACACCAGCCTTCTAATTGACAAAAACCAATAATAGATTTGGATTTATTCGACGATGTCGTATTTTGAATTATACAATGCCCTGTAGAAAAAAAAAACAAGTCTCTGTATGACATAAAAAGAAAGACTCTATTACCCGTCCATTTTCCATTAGCCTAGAGTAAAAAGGAAATAGTTCGTGTGAAAATTTCATAAAAGATAATTACTTTTAAAAAATCTCGATTTTTATAACAATGTGCATCATTTACACATTTAGCCACTCTTTCAGCAGAAGATTCTTAACAAAAAAAAATGAACATTAATTATTTGTTGACTCAATATCGATGAAATATTTTCTTTCTACCTGCACATCGACTATGTACTTGATCAGTTCGAATAAAATTCGTCATTAAAAATAACGCATTATTTTCTTGAGGTGGAACAATATAATCTTCAAATTCAATTCATTCAAACTAGATCGCTTTGTTTTTCCTTTATTCAAAATCTACCTGCACCGTCAATTACTAATGTTTGGTTTTTCCCTGTTTGATTGTAGCCGATACCCTGGTAAAGAAAGAAAAAAGAAACGCAACGGACTCATTTGCAAATATTTAATGTTTGAAAATCGACACACATACTTTAACTTTGAGTGTAATCGAAGATATGATCGATGTGTCGGTTTCTTGATAACCTTTTTTGTGTACCATTAAATACGCAACACCGTAAATAAGAATTAATAATTGAATTAAACGACACATCATTGCAACTAATAGCGAAAAAACAATCAATGTGTAAAGTTTTTTCTTTGAATTTACTTGAAACCGAATGAATGGTAACAATTTTCGGTGTTTCGTATTCGTAAACAAAACCTCGAACCATCGATTTCATATTTGTCGACGAGAAAAACTCTCGAAATGATGAACATTGGCCAGGTATTGATGAAGATCGTGCTGACATGATTCGAATATTCTAATGCTTTAGCTGTAATTGAAAGACAAAGGCCTAAATAAACTGTACATAGACACGTCGTTTTTCTCTTCTTTGACAGTAGAATTTATGATTTCTGTTTTTTGTCAATCTGCACTGATTAGTCTTTCTCGACGTTTTTTCGATACAAAAAAGCAAAAGAACGAATCTAATTTTCTCTATTATTGATCGTTTTGCGACAAATGCATTCTTACAAATCATTATCTACAGACACAACAATGGTATGTTTTTTCCTTCGTTTATGACTAATGACTGTCAAATAACCGACCTTTCGTCTTCGATTTATTGTAGTACAACAGCCGATATGTTTAACTCTTTTGTACTTGAAAAGAAGGCAAACATTAGCATATATCTTCTCGAAGATACTAACAAATTACTTGATGGGATATTTTGACCTCGACGCTTTCTTAATAACAAAAAAGGAAATACTTCTAAATATTTGTATTAACACATGGGAAATGAATACAAAAAGTTTCGTCATTTATTAGGTTATCTCTTTATTTCTTCACGAAACAAAAAAATTGAAATATTTGTCTCTAATGAATATTATTCATATAAAAAACCTATGTGCTCCTTCTATTTTTAAATTACAAAGATTCATGCTAGCATTCATAGAATATTAAATGAAATATTTTGTTCTCTATTCTTATCACTCAGCATCCTTACACCATGACAATTAAGTCTTAATGGATTACATTTTATTCTCCTATCGCAGCTGCACTAATATGATTAAAGCATGTGTATTTTGTTTTCTTCAGATCTCAGATGGCAAGCCAGAAGTTCCTCTGTGCCAGCACGCACACACACACACATATGCGTATATATATATAAACGTTCCATTAAACTATGTCTTTTTATTCTTTTTTTTTTATGTCAATAATTTCATATAACAGTTACCACTTGATGACGACTACCGATCGAGTAAAAGAAAATGAGAGAGAGAGAGAGAGAAAGAGAAATAAATAAAATCAAATGGCAGACACAACAGATAGATTCATTCTTTTAAAATAAAATAGTTCTTTCAATCAGTTTCTCTCGTTTCTTTTTCTTATTTTATGAATAGATTTAATCATGTATTTTATATTTATTAATTCGGAACTAAAAGCAAGTCACTACAGAAGAAGAGTTTTCTTCCTCGTCAATCATTTTTTACAGATGAAAACAATAGATCGATGTGAAATGATTGTTTATTATTAAACTCAAGTCATTTACGAGAAGTGAACCTTATCAATAAGAACATATTAATCATAGGAGATTTGTAGTCAAAATAAAAACATGAAACTTTCACTCCATTTAATTTCCTATAAGGAAAAAGAAGCCTCAGACTTTTGATTAGAAGACAACAAAAAAAAACGTTAATTGCATGCACAAAAAAAACAGAGCAAATATTATTACTAATGCGTACTCACGCGCGCTATAATGGTAATGCTTTTTCAGATAACATGATAGTCTATCTTAAGCGTCAAATTACTAAACAAAATTTTCTACTTCAAGAAATCTGTTTCCTCATTTGTACGTGAACTCAAGAGCCAAATAAATCTTAAAAAAATAAGACTTGATTTAACTATTATTTTGAAGTTTTTATTTCCTCTCTGCACTACTTGTAAGTCGATTTCCGTTATGCATATATCTTCTGAAAAAAAATATGTTAAACTATTATTTACATATCTCATTATTTATGATTATGAGTTCTTAGCGTGATCTGTTATATTAAGTATATATAATGCATCTCATTTCGAATATCTCTATCTGTCCGTTTTTTTTTATCAAGAGTGAACTAAGCCTAGTCTCCAGACCAATTTTTTGTATATATTAAATCTAGCTAATGATGATACATTTGTATTTGTCATTAATCTAGACAGTACGCATAATGGAATAGAGAAAAAGAAATATTATTGAACATTTTTCGTTGTACAAGAAAATATGATTGATTATGTCTAAATATTTGGTAGATAAATATTCTTTTTGACAGAATTTCAATGGATTGTTTTCTCGATTCTCTTGGCTCGACAAAGAATTTCGTTGTTGTCAAGATTTTTATTTGACTACTTGTCTTTATCTTTGAACACTTACTGTTATCTTGTGATGATTTATTGACAAATTGAAAGAAAATATGAAATAATAGGTCTAGCTTGAAAATAGAAAATAATCAAGGAAATCAATAGAAATCGTACAAATTCTAAATAATCGTGAGAATAATTAGCTGATTGATCGGACGTATGAGCATTCCTGCTGATCGTCGTCTAGTTGTTGTTCTTTTTCCCCTCGTTTTCTTTTTTTTCTGTATTTTCTCTTCTTTCTCTATTTTTTTCCTTACTCAGCTCGTATCTTGTTTTTCCGCCTTACTCTGCCCTTTCAAGTCTCTGACAAATGCACACTTAAGCACACACAAAGAAGAAAAAAAAAGGAATGTTCATACTTATTGATAAAGATAGAAAGAAAAACTATTTATTAAAGAACTCGATTGTTCTTTCAACGCACGTTTAGTCAAACGAATTCCATAGAGATTATATTTAGCTTAGTTTTTTGCATATGTACGGACAGAATACTTTTAGTATTATTTGAGAAGATTAATTCCATAAAAATGATGAAACTTTTGAAATTAATATTTTTCTTTTCTAATGAAAATTTACACTTACTATTCGATTTCTTCGCACTTCTCTATTTGTTCATCGTTACAATTAGAAAAATAAAAATATAACAGAAAAAAAAAGACGAGAGTCTCACTGTAAATCATCTTCATATTTCTTTTCTATTTCAGGGAAAAGTAGAACATTAGCTGTTATTATGAAGATGACAGGAAAGAACGCTACTATTATATATATAGACATGTAGTATTTTTTGAATAAGATAATAATGAAAAATTGAATTTCAATAATAGTTATTCATCAACTACAAAGAAATAATTAAAATTGATGTTCCTCTCCGTATGTAATTAATAGTAATCAGAACGAAATCTGATATTAAATGACATTCTGGTATTGATAAACAATGCAGACAAACGAAACAAGAATAATATTAGTTCTTATCTTTATAATGAATGTAAAAGTCTAAAATATATCACTGTGACAATTAGAAAGGACCCATAAATGTTGACCTTGATATTTCAACTCGTAAAGAAATAAATAATAATATTTGTAAGTTTACCGAAAAGAAAAATTAATTATTTTCTTTTCGAGTCGAACAAATGTAATTTGCAAATCTAAACAAGAAAATTAATTGAAAATATTCATAACTTGTTAAAACAATCGAGTTTGATCAATGTTCAATCCAAATAAACCGACAACGCACGCTATTGTTCCCTCGTTGAATTTTTTTATATGTATAAATAATTATTTCGCAAATCATGATTTTCTTCGACTCATTCGAAACAAACGAAGTTCTTCATAATTATTTCAAGAGAAACTATTGACCTTTATTTGCTGTGACAACTAAGATGTTTTAATTGATTGTATCGAAGTGTCATATAAGAGTATCCTATTGTGAGTATCAAGGAGAGAACTTTTCAAGATTCAATGATATCACGGCTAATGATCACCGGCAGCTGTTCTTTATTTATTTATCTGAAAATTTTTGGACAAAAGCAAATCAAAGAGAGAGACACGTACATACACGAGATAAATAAATTATTTGTTTTCAATATACATTTCGTCAATGCAGAAAGCAGAAAACGATTCTTGAAATGACAAATGTAAAGAAATACTATTGCTATTTAGGAAGTTTTTTCTCTCGTTTTTTATTGTCATATTGTCGTTCGATATCAGAGTTTTTCTTTGTTTGTTCTTTAATTTTTCTTGCTAAATTTCGTCGAATATTAAATGTTTGCACAATATTTTTCACTAGACTCGTGCGTAGACGTTGATTTTCTTCGACGATTTTCTTCCAATCTTCTTCAGCTTCACGATGTAGTTCTTCGGCGTCTTGAAGAAGTTTTTCTTCTCGTTGTAGTTTTTCACGTAAAATTTTTATCTCATGTTCATGTGCTATTTGCATACATTCGAAATTAGCTTCTAAGTCGTCACGATACGAAACCAAATGAGTCGAATTTAAATCACCCGACATATTATTATTGTTGTCATCATCGTCAGCATCAGCATAGTTCGTTGGATTTGTCGGTTCTTCATTTGTTTGTGAATTTCCGTAAGCACTATTTACTTGTAAAGAACGGCCTTTGCAATAATGTGGTTTTTTCGATACTAAAAATCGGTAAACATATGACAATCAAAAGGTTTTCTTTTGTTGAAATTTTGATATCATACGAATAGCATCGTGTCCTTCGATTGTTGCAAAGACAACAAATGCGAAGCCTCGTGATTGACCGGCTTTATCCAATTTGAGCGTACATTTACTAACTGGTCCGAACGATTTACACCATTCAGCTAGTTGTTTTTCAGTAATTTCGTATGGAATGTTTTTGATGAACACTTCTCGTTGTTGTTCATCGGAAAGCATTGCTTTTACTTATCTACAAAACAAAAGAAAATGATATAATTGATTTTTTTTCAAATATTTATTTCAACAAAACAAAACATATGTTCAAGTTCATTGAGCTTTGCTCGATGAATTATTATGTAAAATTTCGACTTTTTTCGTATATTCACGTTCTAATTGTAATGTTTTTGCTTTTTCTTCGGCAAGAATCTGTTCATAGTACGATGTGATTTCGAAATTCTCCAATTCGACATTTAAATATTGTTCATTGAGAAGTTCATTTTCTTGTTTAAGTTCGTTATATCTCGTTGTTAAATTGGTAATTTCTTAAAGCAAAACTCTTCGATTTGCAATCCAAATTCGAAAAACATCGAAATACCTTTTTCAAGATCTTGTTTGACTTGTTGATTTTTTTCAATGGTCTGATTGAGTTGTTTCAATTGTTCACAACAATTATCTTCTAATTGTTTACGTTGTTGAGCAAAATCTTCGCTCATTCGTTTGAGAGTATCTTGCAAACGATAGACTTCTTTTTCGAGATCACTCTCATTGATCGGTTCTTTTTTCGGTTTGGTTGAATCGAAAGATGAATCTTCATCTTGATCAACTGCATCTCTATACGAATACTTTCGATTCATAATGTCGACATTCGATTGAATGAATTTCATAACTTGAAGTTCAGTTTCATAGTAAAAATGAGGCTTATCGAGAATAATTCGATCGACTTGATCTTGATTGAAGAAAATACATTTGTTTTTGTGGTTGCAAATCGAAGAATTTTACCTTTATCAGCAAATTCAACGAGAATATATTTGAAATTTTTTTCTTGACAATAATTACAACCATAGACACGTCCATAATCAGCAAAATAATTCCGAAGTTCAGCAAGGAAATATTGATCTTGCCAACGTGAATCATCACAACCCAAAACAATCATCAAGTCACGTGTTGTTTCGAAGCGTTCTCTCGGATGTTCATCATCAACAGGTAACGCTCGTTTGACATATCTGAAGGAAAAAAATCTCAACAAATACAAAAGGAAAATCAATTAGTTTTTCAATGTTTTACAATATTCGACCATCGAGTCTGTGCGGTCGATATGCTAGACATTCATCGACCATTGATTGTTGTTCATAGCTTATGAATAGATAACCACCAGTATTCGATGTAAAATTCGATTGAGTGATAGTACCAAATCGTTGAAAATAATTCCTTAGAAATAAAATAACAATAATAAATTTCGATTGATTACGTTTGAATAAATGTTAATTTACAAGATTTTATTCGGTTCAGTTTGACTGTCGATATTTCCGATGCAGATTTCCGTATGTTTCGGACTATAACGACTTTGAAATGACGAAACTGATGACATTACTATCTGGAAAATGAAAATTCCCAGTTAATATGAAAAGTTTTCAATGTCTTTGCTTCGATTGAGAATGGTTATAAACATTAACTAATCGTATACGAGTAGGGGCAGCACATGCACAAATATGGATGTGTAGATGAGAAAAAGAACAAGTTTTTTTATCTTTCTGTTTGAATTTCAAACATAAATTTTTACTGCAAAATATCAAAATACAATAATACAAGCAAAATGAACTGATTGCATTTGTCCTAATGTTCATAGAGTTTGGCAATATTATCACGTTGTTCTCGTTTGAGCAGATCAATTTTGTCGAGAAAAAATTTCGATTGATTTTCGTACATTAGACGAAAGTCTCTTTTTAAGTTTTGAATTAATTCTAGACAATGTTGTTTGATTAATTGTGGATCTTCATTTGAATTTCTGTTCGATTGTGAATCTTCACTTGAACTTTTGCTCAATTCTTCATTGAGCCGTTGAATTTCATTATCACGTTCAGCCATTGACTTTCGTAGTTCTTGATTTTCTGCAACTGCTTTTGAGATTAATGCACGAACATCTTCGGAGACTGGCTCTAAAACAGCATACTCAAATAAAGTGAGGAGCAAAATTTTAAGGCATTTTATGTAATTTCGAGAATAAAAAACAGAAATTTACGTGTAGCCGGACTAGGAGCAGTTGTTGATTGTTGTTCAGCTTGTGCCGTGAGCATTTGTTGAAGTTTTTCATCAAGTAATTGTTTTTCATCGACTAATTGTTTGAGTTGATTGTCGACATTTGTTTTATCTTTTCTCAATATTCGAACAATTTCATCAAGTTCTTCAACACGCTTAGCTTTTTCATGATATTGATCTCGAAATTGTTTTGCTTCTTGAGCTGCACATTCATGTTTGGCTACTAAAACCTAATAAAAACCAATCGTTTTTCCTGTGTTCTCGTTCAATTTCAATTGAATTTTACTGAATGGTTTTGTTTTGCACGTTTGACTTCTTCAGTTAATCGTCGATTTTCTTCTTGCAAGAGTTCATGACGACCTTTTTCGATTTGTAATTGAAATTCATGATCTTTTTTAAGTTTGCTTATTTCTAATTGATGCTGTTGTTCAAGTTCTTTTTCCCGTGCTGTTAAATTATTAGCGAACTGTAAAAGTTCATTAAGAGATTTCGTAAAACCGTCATTGTTTGGTTCCATACGTTTAAATTTATTTGAAACAAAAACGAGAATGCGATAGATAGAGACAAAAAAAACAAAATCTTTAAAATTGACAATCAGTGTTCTTCTTTATCTACAAATATATTTATACATATTCATTTGAATTTTTTTTGTTTTCAAAGAGAAAAACAATTCAACACAAACACACACACACGCGCACGAACTATATAGACATTTATTGAGTAAGGTTCGTTGGTTTTCAATCTATCTGATACAATAATTCATAGCCTTTGATCGGTTGTACTTCGTAAAGTACGAGTGAATCAAGAAAAAACTCCGGTATGACATAGAAAACAGGATTTTTGAAATGCTGATATTTTTTAATGACTAATTTATCATCGTCGTCGCATAGAACAATAATTGTCAGTTCGGATTCAATTGTTTGATTAGAATCTTGAATCAATTTCGCGCCTGATAGACGAACTAATTGTTCGAGTTCTTCACGCGTAAACATGCCTTGCTGACAGCCGATCGAACATTCGACTGCGATCGCATACGAATAGTTCTCGAATACCGACTGTCGAACGATTCTCGAGCGATTCATTCCGTTGTGTTGCGGTGAGAGGGAAGCATCGCCGATGATTTCATAGGGATCTTCGGAAATGAGGTCATGTTTGCGTAGACAATCTTCGATCCATTGAAAGCCAGCGACGAAAACGTGATAGGCAGTGGCGAAGAAAACTTTTTTTGTTAGGCAACAAACGTGCTGATCGACTTCGCTGGCGATGAGATGCGTTGTTGTTTCGTCGATTTGATTCGAGAGACGAGCGGAAAATCGCGTGCAAAATAATTCGACTTGTGTCTAGACAAAAGAAAAACGATGATCGATTTTAAAGCGTAAAATTTTTGTTTACTAATTGTTGACGAGTTAATGACGAGCAAACGAGAATCAATGTTCGAGATGATCGCTGAGATTTCGTTGACTATGAGGAAAAAGAAACACGAAATGAACTTTTGTTATTAATGAATAATCAACTTACCGATGTTTTTCGCTTGGGTGTGATTTCGATTTCAGATGATTCGCTATCGTATGCCTTGAAAAAAGATATTTATCAGTTAGTTAATACTTTTGTGACAAGAAAAAGCTCGTACTTTAGTCGATTCATTTAATGATACTAAAATAAACAAAAAAAAACTAACCTATCACTGTCAATTCATGCCGAAATCACTTACGATTTGTTTTCATTCGTTTTGATCGTTTTGTTTTACTTGAATTGAGCGATTTTCGTTCTTTTTTTATCGGTACTTTGGTATTGATTTTCAATTTTTTACTTTTATTCTTCGCTTTATTCTCTTGCATTTCACGAAAATGTAGCAAACAAACGCCATGCGATTTTTGATCGCGTCTTAAACATTTATCAATTTGACATAATTGTTGCCAACGATTGCCATCCCACATAACACGTTTACCGCCAGCTGTCCAACGAACATAACCTTTCGCATAACTACCCGGCGACGACATCGTCTTCAACGGTTTTTCTGTCTGAAAATCAGAGATTGACACTGGACCGTTTCTACTCAATTGAATATCGAAATAAACAAAGGTCATTGTCTCGTATTTATTATTTTTTTCGAAAAGAAATATTCGAATTCAATGAAAACGAAGAAAAAAATTTTCTTTTTCGATTGTAAAGCAAACATTTGGTTCGATTTTTCGAAATTTTATTGATAAGGATTGATGTTCAGACAAAGATGTCGCCAGCAGAATATTCATCGTTCAATAGAGGCAGTGTCAAGCAACGTAAGGAATCGATTTGTTTAATAAACTAAGCCTTCTTACCTAAATAGAAAATAAACGACAGACAACTTGTTCATCAACTAATCATGTCATCTCAATCAATTGATTTTCGTATCAATGATTTCATTAATGAATATCTCGATTACAAAGGTTTCAATGAAACTGTAGGAATCTTTGTAAAAGAACGACAAACACGTCATGAGCCCATACAGCAACTACTCAATGGCAAACATATTGAAAATAAAGATGATGAAAACAATCAATTGATACAAACGGCAATGTTGAAATATTTAGATGAAGGCAATCGAGAAGAATTCTTTCGTCTTTGGTCAGAAAATATTCCGTCAACAGTGATCGACAGTGATCCATCACTAAAATCTCTCGAATTTCTACTCTATGCGCACTTTTCAATTTATTATCTACGACCAAATATTTCACATAAAGTAAAACATGATTTCGACTTTTATTTTCTACTGTTTTATTCTTTTCGCAAATCAGAATGCACAACTTGCCAAAGAAAATATGCAAGTATTTAAAACATACATGGAATCTATCAAAGGTCAAGCAATTTCTCAAACGAACGATATTCTACCGCTATTCGCATTGCCTTACGTTACTGCACCAGATAAACATGCGTCATTTCAAGATTTATTTTCGGTTTGTCTTGTTTTTTTTTGTTTTAAATTGTTAAAAACATGAGTCGATGAGATGATTTTCTCGGTTTAGAATGAATGGCCAGTTCAATTACGTAAAAAAGTTTCGAGTTTCTTCGATTGGATCTTTTCGAATCGACCGTTACCACGTCTGGTTGAATTATTACAAAATGGTGAACGTGCATCACATGTCTTAACACAATTAAATACGGAAAACGAAGATTTAAAACAACGAAATAAAGAAACAAATAAACAAATCAAACATTTAAGTACAGATTATTGCAATCTCATAAGTACAAAACCATAAACAATCGAGATAAATAAATAAATGAATATATATATATATATATTAAGGTATAACTATGGAATTAGTTGAAACATTACAACAAGCAATTGTTGGAAAGACAATAACCAATGAATATATAGATAATGTTTGTGCACGACTTGGTCTTGCACGATTAAGAGAATCAATGTCGAATATGATGGATTCAGCTCGACTTGGGTAGCAAAAAAAACATTTTTTTTTCTAAATTCGATATTTTCGAATTTGTATTTAGTATTGATGATCCGTTTACTGAAAAATTCGATTACAGTAAAATCAAACGTGACATTGTCAATCCAGCAGTGAATGCTCGTCAGAAAGCTCTTTTACTTCAAGCATTACGTTGGAAATTAACAAAATCGAAGACCGATTTTAATCGAGAGAAAATGCTCGAATGTTATATCGGTTGTGATCTGCTTGGCTGTCGAACGGATACAGATCAACGAACAAAAATTCTCAAAGAACTTTCATCGACAAGTGGAGGTGACATGTTCTATGTCAAAGAGGAATGGGCTAGGTTCATAAACACGGTTGCTTCGTTGAGAAAAGGAAGAAATTATCTAGCACCTAATGAAGCATTGATTATTGGCATGTCGAAAACAGCAATTGCAGAACAGGAAGATTCGTTGATTAAACAACATTTATTAGCAGCTTTACAAAAACTTAGTTTAAGGTAGAAAAACAGACAAAGAAATCAAAGAATACATTTTGAATTCAATGAATATAGACGATCGGTTCAAACGATCATGATCGATCAAAATCTAATCAAATGGCTTGTACCATTATTGAGTAAAACAGAGAAATTATCTGATTATACTTTGGGTAATTGATTATTTTTTATATAATATCAGTATTCGTTGGATTTTTTATTTTGATTTTGTCAATAGAATATGCTGTAGCTTTATTAATGAATCTATGTTTACGTACAAATGGTAGAAAACAATGTGCGGAAATAAGCGAACAGATTACAACAGTTCTATCAACATTATTAACTCATCCGAATAAAGAAGTAGATAGAGATCTTTGGAAAACGAATAAATCAATGAAATTTTCTAGACTCGGCCATATGTAAATTCATCTTTATATTCGATTTTAACTCTTCAACCTATTCGAGATAAAGCACTACAATTAGTAAGAGAAAGAAACGATAAAAAATAAAAATTCTACTATTTTATTTTTTTTAAAGAAACTCGATGATCGTCTTCGTTCATTGATTCGAACTGAAACAACAAGTTCCGAAGTTAAAGGTCAATTAGAATTTCTCTTAAATCTTCTATCCAAAGGTGGCGAACAAAACTTCGATCAATCGTCCGACAACGAACAAGAAAATGACGATGTAAAATAGTTTTGTCAATTCGAATCAATCGATTCATTTTGTTTTCTTTTAGGAAGATCAAGATGTCATGGAAGCTGATCTCGATCTTGCCGATAAATTACATCCAAATGAATCCGAACTTTCAGGCGATGATCTCATCTCAAAACAATATTCATCACAAAATTTCTCGACAACTAATGTTCAAAAATCTTATAATAATATTCTCTATGCGTCATCGACGACCGATTTGAAACTAAAAGCAAGTGTCGATCCAGTTCTTCATCGTCCGACAACACCTGGTCAATTTCGACAATCAATCGTTGCGCAAACAGTTGATTCACTGGCGAATAGTCTCGCTGTTAGCGATGTTTTTCACAGTCAAACCAATGGTCAAAGTTCATATCTTTCAACATCAATGAAAAAACCTTTATCAGCAAGTACAACATCGACAATCAAATCAGCAAATAATAATAATAATAATCGAAAGAAATTCTCGAATACATCGGTATCAATCACACGACCGAAATCAGCAACACGAGCATCGACCAATCTCAACATCGATCAACAAAAACAGCTCACACCTGTTCTCGCATTTAGTCAAATGAACGATGAATTAGATCGATCAATTCCAACGTTAACACAAAAAATGACTCCACCAATGAAATTTTCATTTGCCGAACCGCCTCGTTCGAATTCAAGTGCATCAATTCGTTCGTCAACATCGTCAACACTCGAATTAAGTAATGGTACGACTGCTAATCAGAAATCCAAGAAACTCTAAAGCGAAATATTTCAAACTATCTAATCGTTTGTCATTTATCTATTATTGTATTTAATAACACATCTATTTCGTTTGTTTTTGGAAGACAACAGAAAAAAAAGGAAAAACTTTTAAAAAGAATCACTATGATTTCTTGTGTGCAAATGTCATTTGTTTAGTACAATGCTAAGCTTTTTGTTCCTCGTTTAAAATAAAATTTCTGTAGAAAAAAAAAGTACATAAAATCATTGAATATTTATTGCTTTTCAGTGAATAATAAATCTGAATTCTTTTTTCGTAAATTACAACAATAAGTACAGCAAAGACAAAGAATAAATAGTTCGAAACAAACGACAACAAATAGTAAAATAATACCTGCGCAAAGATTTTCATTGAACTTTCGATGACGACGTTCTTGTTCCATTTGAATAACTTTGTTTATGACAGCACCGAGTCGAACGCCACTTTGTAATAGACGTTGTTCGAGATAGACCATTCGAGTGTTGTAATAGGAGTCGCTGAAATGGAATTTCTCTGATGGATTCAATGGACGTTCATCTTCGTCACGGTAAACTTGAGCACAATTCAATTCCGTATCTTCATCAATCCATTCTGTTGAACAGGCAAGATATTTCGATTCATCACTTGAATGACATGTTGTCCATTGAGTGATATTATTTGCATATTTTGTATGTAAAAGATTTAATAAATAATTATAATATCCTGTAACATTCTTAGAAAAATCTGTTGTTATACGATGATTAATCATGTCAGTATCCCATATTTTATGTAAATTCGTTGTTTTACCAAAAAAAGTACCTAGAGTTTATAAACAACGAAAGTTTAAAAATTAAAAACAAAGTACGTTAGTATTCAAACCGGTTATGTCATTTCCGCCTCGATCTCCAGCAAAACCAGCATGTAACGGTTGATGTGCATCGCCAATAAAATGAACTAAAAATCTCAAGGCTTCACCACGTTGAATAGCATCTAGTTTATCATCAGCTAGTCTGCTCGTAAAATTTTGTATAGTTCCATCGATACAACGTGGATCGCTCGTCCAATTGCAATCTCGATTACGATCGTACGTACAATTCCAATCCGGTGTATTGACATAATGTAATTCTTTCGACCATTGCCAATTCAGATAATCAACAGGATTCGAATTCGGATAGAGAATCGTATCTGGCCATGATGCAAGCATGCTTAGATTACCGTTTGTATACCATGGTAAATGATCACGAACGAACGTTTGAGAATCATTCGTTAGAAATGTTTGAGCAATTTCTGCGACGAGACCATGGCCGATGTCACCCCAACTATGAACAATTTGAATATACAGAAAACTTACGAAAAATGCGAACAAACGCATTATGACAATTCTTTTGTTTTTAAATGAAATTATTTAAAGTAAAAACTCGAGATAAAAAGTCAGTTGACAAAAATATTTTGTTACTATTATCTTTGTACTGATAAATACCGATTCTTGTTCTTTTAGAACTCCTCTTGTCAAGATAAGACAATTATATTCACAACAAACACTATCTTTTTATTTATTTATTT
>ERZ781398.1169-NODE-1169-length-25555-cov-4.583373_pt1 | contig 25555 bp, 26 predicted proteins | sample MGYA00433077_ERZ781398 | MGnify/ENA primary metagenome ERZ781398 (study PRJEB29847, sample SAMN06458254) | wastewater metagenome | isolation source: Wastewater bioreactor | place: South Africa: Cape Town | study: EMG produced TPA metagenomics assembly of the... | reverse complement strand
TTTTATTAAATGAATTTATATGTTGCATTTAAAGTTGGCGGATCGACATCAACGAAATAACATGGCTTACAAGTTCATTATGAAAATGTTGACAAATTCAAAGGGAGATCGGTTTTGTTTAAAGAAAAACGAGAGATTTTTTTTTCGCCGTTTTAGCTGGTGAAACAGATCGATCAGGTTTAGTTTTAACAACACAACAAACACCGTAAGTGAAACATTCGAAACAAAAAATTTCCCTCAAAATCACCCGACATAAGAAAAAAATTTAGTTAATTAAAATTTCCTTTATTTTTCTCTCTCACAAAGAACACCAAAAACTGCAGGTGTAATGTTATTATCAACTGATGGAGGCATGCCACCTCACTCACTTGGTAATTGAAAACTAGTTCTCCGTTAATTCTCGTTGTTCTCCCTCAGCTTGTCTTCATGTCTAACTTGTGCACGTATTCTCTGTGTTTCTATCTGTAGTACACTTAAAACAGCTGGCGTTTTTCTTCTATTGACTGATGGTCAAATGGGAGGAAAAGCTGAAGGTAAGGCTGTTTGATGAACATTTTTGCACGCTTCATTGTAACTTTAGAAAGAAAAAATTAGCATTTGAATATTTGACTAATTAAATTTTTGTTTTGGAAACTTTTTCAGAAGTGTTTGAAGTCGCTTGTCAAATCGAAGAAGATATTGAAATGCATCCGTTCGCTTTCCGTACTCATGCTCATAAACTCGGTCTCGTCAATTCTGGATATCGTGTTCGTGGCGAAGATGAAAATCAAGAATGGACAGAAATCGGTCGACGATCTCCTCAATTACCACAAATGTTCTATCCAACCCAAGGTGATATTACCATCAAACAAGGCGATCACGTTGCAGCAGTTTGTACAATGTACAATTACCAATCACATCCTGTTCATGTTGGGTAATTCATTATTCAATCGATATTTACGTACATATTTGTCTACGAAATATTTTTTAGTTCAACTGGAAACGATGAAATGTGCAATTTCTACATGATGTATTGGGTTGAAGGTGATAAATTATTAGAAGACAGCGTTTGTAACAGTGCCGGACCACCAAACTACTATTTTGCATATGATCAAGTAAATCAATAGAATTTAGTTCATGTTTTGTTTTCTTATTTGCTTATTGATTTAGAACTTAAATATTGAAAAGATTCCTGCCAGTGCTTATCGTATTCCTCCTCCACCAAATGGTCCAGCTCCTGGTGAACCGATTCAAGGTGGTCATCATATGATGATGCAGCATAAATCAAAACCAGCTAAACATCATCGTCGTTTTCAATACACATTTTAAAATCAAAAAAGCATTTCATTTATTTTTTTCTTTCTTTAAAAACAAATCATCAAACAATCTGAAAATAAAAATAATCTAACAGTGCAATAAAAACAAAAGACGGAAACAGACGAAGTTCAAATCATGATGTTTCCTTTTCTATAAATGAACTTTCAATGATAAGAATATTTACGTTTTCTAGTTCTCACTCATTAAATATTAAGCAGACAAATAAGAAAATACTAAATGATAAAACCCTAGGTTCACATTTTGAAAGTCTCTTGAGAATAACAAAAGGAAATGTTTTTTTTTCGTGACTTTGAAAACAGAAAAACAAGCTGTTATCGAGTAATACTAATGTTTCAATTAAAAATCGGAATTTTTCTCAAAAGAAAAAAGAGAACAACTCGACTTCTTATTGGCTGTCTGTCTTATTTGTTTTCCAAGCATGAATTCGACTAATTAGTTTATGTCAAACTAATTTATTTATGACATTTGTTCAATTGATGAGGTGATAAACAAATATTTTTTCCCATGAATCGGTTATATAAAAGCACGATAGCAATTTCATTGAAATAAGAACAAATCGTAAGATGAAACATTTTTATCAATTTGTTATCAGTTTGTGTTATGTTGTTACTTTGATTCAAGCTAAATGGAGTCTTAAATGGTCTGATGAATTCAATTACAACGGAGGTGTTGATACAAGTAAATGGGATTTCGATGAAGGTGGTCATGGATGGGGTTCGTTTGACTTTTATTTGATTTTTGATATTTGATTTTTATCTATCGAATTAGGTAATAATGAAAAGCAGTTTTATACACGAAATCGACGAGAAAATGCTCGTTGTGAATTATTTTCCGGTAGTTCAAACGGTCGTTTGATTATCGAAGCACGAAAAGTGAAACTTTCTTCGAATTAAACTCCAGTTCACAAACAATTCGATTTATTATTTAGGAAAACTATGCAAATAATCAATATACATCAGCTCGTCTTAAAAGTAAAATTTCTTCAACATACGGTCGTCTTCAAATTCGTGCTCAACTACCGACTGGTCGCGGTCTTTGGCCAGCTCTTTGGCTGGTAACAATTCTCAATTTGAAATCATCGATAATCTCTTTTTTTTTAAATTAGTTACCATCGAGTACAACCTATAGCAATAAATATTGGCCAGATAACGGTGAAATTGATTTAATGGAACAAATTGGTTATGAACCGACACGTATCCATTCATCAGTTCATACACAAGCAAATAATCATATGTCAAATAATCAACCAACAAATTCAGTGAGTGTTCATGATGCAACACTGAGATTTAAAGTTTACACGCTTCAATGGGATGCTGATAGATTGCAAATGTTCGTTGGAGATGAAGCAAATCCAGAAAAAACGAGAATTTTAGTTTGGAATAAAAAAGGCGATTGGAAAACATGGTCTGCTTTTTCTAGATTCAATCGTAATCAGCGTTCTACTGTTTTTTTTTAAATAATTTATAGGCCTTTTGACAAACCATTCTTTGTTTTAATGAATATCGCTGTTGGTGGTAATTGGTAAAGTTATTTTTGTCTTTGAAAAAAAACGACGATGCCTGTTTATCTTAAGGGGTGGTTCGCGTGGTATTGACGATGGTATCTTTCCACGCCGTATGGAAATCGATTGGATTCGTTATTATCAATGGCGTTAATAATGATATTGTGTATCGATGAGTGAAAACACATTTTTTTTATTTCATCTCGAAATACAAAAAAAATCTCGAGATTACACTAATACTTTAGTTTCAAATTGCACGCGACATTTGCTCTCTGCACTTCATTAATTCAGAGATTATAGTTTCTTTATGTAGGGAGAGTGTATTTAGAAATTTAATCTTTAACTGCTTTACCAGTACGAACAAATAATTGAAATGTAAAAATACTAAAATACTCATTTTCAAACAGGTGATAAGCGTTCTCATCTTGATTTTATGACAAAGTCTATAAAAACGCCTGTTTTTTCAAATTGAAAACGAAATCAGTACAAAAAAAAAATGAAAATCTATTTCGTATTGCTATCGGTATGTTGTTTCGCAGCTGTGAGCAGAGCTGATTGGGTCCGTGTTTGGGCAGATGATTTCGATTGGAATGGTGGTGTCGATACGAATAAATGGAATTTCGATGAAGGTGGTGATGGATGGGGTAAATCAACGATTTGATTGACTTTTTTTTCTAAAAAAGAAAATTTTAAATCCAGGTAACAATGAACTAGAATACTATACAAACAACCGACAAGAAAATGCTCGTTGTGAATTATTTCCTGGTAGTCCAAATGGTCGTTTGATCATTGAAGCTCGAAAAGTGACTTGATCTTATTTTAGTCTGAGAGTTCAATGAGAAAAGAATTTCCTTTTAGGAAGAATATGGAGGTCGTCATTATACTTCAGCTCGTATGAAAAGCAAAGCTTCATGGACCTACGGTCGTCTTCAAATCCGTGCTTTACTTCCTACAGGTCGTGGCCTTTGGCCAGCTCTTTGGATGGTAATTTTCACTTCGAAATCATCGATAATCTTTTTTCTTTTCATTTAGTTACCATTGAAAAAAACCTATGGTACTCAATACTGGCCCGATAACGGTGAAATCGATCTCATGGAACAAGTTGGTTTTGATCCAACACATATTCATTCAACAATTCATACCGAAGCCTACAATTGGATGAAACATAATCAACCAACAAATGCAGTGGCTGTTGACAATGCTGTTACAAATTTCAATATCTATACACTTCAATGGGACGTCAATCAAATCCAAATGTTCGTTGGAAATGAAAGTAATCCACTTCGAACAAGAATTCTCGTTTGGGATAAAAAAGGCGATTGGACTGCGTGGTAGGATTCATCGGTTTTTTTTTCTCTACGAAAGAATTCATTTATTTATTTGTAGGCCTTTTGATCAACCATTTTTTGCTATACTGAACGTCGCTGTTGGTGGTAGTTGGTAAGTGAAATATGACTTTCTTTTAATTTAATCATAGAAGTATCTAATAATCTTTAATTATCCTTAGGGGAGGTCAACAAGGTGTAGACGATAGTATCTTTCCACGTCGTATGGAAATCGATTGGGTTTATTTCTATCAATGGCAATGAAGCAAATATTGAAACAATTTTCAATAAAATATTTGCTCATTAAAAGACAACCGATTCGTCTTATTAATCAATGTTTTCTGAATAATTAACCGAGAGAAATTTATTTCGGTTCCCTTGAGCACAAACAAAAATTGAGTTATGTTAATAATATTTCATCTATAATCGTTTTGATCATAAATAGAAAAAAAAAAGAAAGCAAGAAGAAAAATTTATCTGCAAAATTACCGATGAAAACAAAAGACAACTAAATATGAAACTCGTTAGCAGAACAAGAAGAGAAAGAAAATAGCCTAAATTGAATTTTATTAATCGAACATAAATACTAATTAAAAACGGCTGCACTGGATTGTTGCCGTTAATAGGAAAGAAACATTAATGTTTGGTGTTCTCTCTCGTTTTTCTTTTCGTTGCATTTCTTCATCGTGCAAAGACTTTTCTGAGTTTCTAATAGAAAAAAAAAGTCTCGTGTCTTTTATATGAATAAAGCTTTAGATTGTCAAAGACATTCGATAATTAGCTCCTTCCGGAAAAATCTAAGCTTATTGAAAATATTTCATCAGTTGAAAATTACCATGAGAGACGACGAGAAATGTTTTTGTCTATTTTGTTTTCTTGTTCGTCATTCTCATGCATTCAATTAAGAGAAAATGTTACATACGAACATGTCCCTAATCAAATTTACAATATTCTCGAAAACTGCGAAGAAATAAATCGTTTGTTCACCGATAATTTTTCATTTTTGTCATTGTCTTATTGAATAAAGAAAACACGAAAGAAAGAGAAAAATGTATTTCTTCTGATGTAATATATTATCTCGTACGATAATAAGAGCGGAAAAATCTTTTATTATTTGTTATTCATTTTCTTTTTCCGCTTGTTGTCGTTTGTCGTCTATCTGTATGTGTGTGTGTGTGTGTTTCTCTCGTAGATGAGAACGACAACATAGTGTTGCTCAAGACAGATAAAGATCCTGGTAAACGAGCAAGTTTAAGCGTGAGAAAAGAAACGTCAAATCTTGAGAATAGACGACGAGAATAACAAGAAACAAAACCAAAAATGTACTGAACCGATATACAACACATCGATTTGTTTAAACGAAAAACAAAACAAGAATTTATCATCGAAATGGAACGAATTCATATGCGTGGTCGACGATGGTCCGATGCATTACTCGGAAAGTAAGTTCAATTTAAAATTCTAATTGAGATTTAATTTGTCAAAATGAGACATATCTCTCGAATTAAACAGATTTTTTTTCTTCATTTGCATGAATAAATAAGAATCATTAATTATTGATTAATCGACACTATATACTTTCGTTTCGGTTTATCTTATTATCTATCAGTAACCGTAATAGTTGATAAAAATAGATCGACATTCATTCATTCATTCATTGACTGAATTTAATTATTTACTCGAAGACGCAAGGAGAACGTAAGGTTTTATTTTAATTTAGTTAAAATGAAAAGAAAGAACGGAAGCATACTTCATAGTTTCTTAAGGGTTATTACAATGTGTCAGCTTCGAGTAACGACGAACTATTTACTTGAAATCACAAGAAAATTATTTTACATCGATTTCAGCAAAAAATACTTTTCTCGTTAGAAAAAAAAAAGAAAGATTAAATGAAAGACATCAATGTACTTAATATGCTAATGAAATTAGATTTTTCAACCTTGAATATAGATTCAATAAAAACAACATCTTTCTTTAGATTTTATTAATTTCGACAGAAAACAATTAGATTAATTTGATTAAGTCTTGTTTTTTCGATTGATTGATTTTGAAAATCTGCGTAGAAATAATAATATTTTGTTTCGTTTTTGTTTTGTCGTTAACCTTCGGCCTACTTTTAATTGATGTTTATCTATGAATAGGATAAATAGACAACGTTTCTTTTTCTTTTTTGTTTTATTTATTCGTGTATAACGAGGTCTTTTCTGCATAATATTGACAGGAAAACGATTCATTTCAAGACTAAAAATAAAAAGTATGAAGTTAATCGATTTAAAATTGAGTATTAAAATGATCTTTTAAAGAGTTTTTCATGTGATGTAATTGTAATTTTGTAACAATCTACGAGAGAATCGTCAGACTCGGAAAAGGCACATCATCCGTTTCCTTTTAACGGAAAAGAAAACCTTTAGAATGAACATTTGAAAAAAAATATCATTTCAAAGGTTCAAACAAAAATCAACGTGAACGAAGCGCGTTCGAATATCGTTTACTAAAGATTGATTTGAATAGTAATGATCCTGTTCAAGTTCAATCTCGTGCAATAAAGGATAAATCTCTATTCCCAAACGTTTTTTTATCATTCATTGAAACACGACATTCATGATCTATATTCTCTTAAGACTGGAATAGTTTACAGCCTGAAAATACTCGATTTTCTTGCCTAGAAACTTCTTGACGGTTATTTTTCTCTCTCTCTCAATCTTTTCAGCAGTAATCATGCAAAAAACATATTCTCATACTTCGAATGAAGAATAGCAGAAAAAAGAATCTTTCTCTCGTTTTCTTTTCTCCATACCACATTTAATATTCTCATAAGATTTGACGAGTCACACTTGCGAAAATAAGTTAATAATGATGTTATCACCTCAATTAGAATCAAAATTTTCTGCAGCACTTTCGAAACGGTAGACAAAAGCTGGTGTTGAACTCGGTCGGTGTTATGTTTCATGTTTATTTAGATTCGAAACCGAAGATGTACAATCATTTCTGGAGAATTTCGAAGCTGTTGCACAAAAACATGAACAAAGACGACAGAAAATTAAAAAAGAAGTACGAAACAAGAAACTCATTCACATCCGAGATCGTTTTTCTAATTAACTTTGTTGTTATTCTTTTCTCTCGTCAAGGAAGATTATGAAAACGACAAATATCTCTCCGAACATCGTATAGCTTTCACGGAAAAACCATCAAATTTAACGAAAGAAGAATGCCAATTACTTTATATCGAAACTTTGTACACGATTAAACATAAAATTGGAACGACAACAACAGCAAAATATAGCCACGGTCAACATGATCTGTATGCTTATGCACAAGAAGCATTTGGTTTATCTCCTCAAGAACATCAACTTTTGTTGAATCGAGCAAATGAAGAAAAAGTTTGACGAATTTTCAAACGGAAATTCTTTTTGGTTTTTCTATTGATTTGATTTTTCTTAGGCACCAATTTTGATTTTAAATGTCGAAATTGTCGAAGCAAAAGATCTCGAAGCCAAAGATGCAAATGGTAAAACAAAACAAAAAAAAAACTATTCAAAAACTAAATCTGATTTGTGAATTTTGAGGCTTTTCGGATCCATATTGTATGTTGGGTATTGTTCCCGAAGTACGAAAATTCACTCTTCCTCAACAACCGAATGGTGGCGGCGGTGGATCATCCGATGAAGAAGGAGTATCTGCTAATTCACTCGGTGAAAATAAACTCGGTTTTATAAAACGTTTGAAAAGTTTCCGAAAGTCGACAGTCCGTCGTTCGCAAGGCCGAGAAAAATCTTCGTCAAACGCCGGCTCAAGTCCACAAAATCAATCTTCATTGCGAGATAAACTTCCCGCGAAATACATTCAAACAACCGACGTCAAAAAAGCAACATTAAATCCCGTTTGGATGGAAAAATTTCGCTTGTACGTTCTTGTCAAATTTTTCTTTTCTCCGAACAAATCTGAGTTTTTGTTCTTTTTCAGTAATATCGAAAGTGGAAAAACTGAAACATTTCATTTGGATATTTGGGATCATGATGATGAATTTTCTGTATTCGAAGCTGCTCGAAAATTGAATCAAGTTCAAGGTCTCAAAGGACTCAATCGTTATTTCAAACAGATCGCTCAATCAGCTCGAACGAATTGTTCGAATGAAGGTTTAAACATCGACGATTTTCTCGGTGCTGTTAATCTCAAAATAAATGTAGGAGAATCGTAAAAAGAAGCATTTTGTCTGAAAATGTCATTTGCTTTGTTTTATTGTCAATAGGAAATTCCATCAACTGGAATTGATAAATGGTTTTCATTAGAAGGAAGAAGTGAAAATTCTAAAGTTCGAGGTCAAATTCACATTCGAGCACATTTAGCAACTCGAGAAGATCGAGGAGTTTCAGAAGAAGATAATTGGACCGATATCAAACAACATGTCGAACTTGTACAAATATTCATCGATCACGAATTGAAAAAATTCAAAGTGATTTCATTTTCACCTAGGCCAAAAAAACATTTTTTTCCCTTGTTTTCAGGGGGAACCAAATGATTGGAATGGTGAACTATCGCGTGATGCGGAAACGATCCTTCATCAACACGCAATTCAAGGTGACATGACTGAAGCTCAATGTTCAATGTGTCGATGGATAGCCTATTCGAAACGACATCTTCAATATAATCTATCTTATAAATTACTTTTAATTATCACTGAACAATTAGAAAAAACATGGCGACCAACATCATTAACACGAGATGAAGCGGATATGTTGACACAAGCATTTACTCTCTTTAGTAATTATAATTTTAAACGATTAGCTAAAATTCGCGAATGTTTTCCAACGAATAATCAAAGTTCGATTGAACGACTCGAGCAATTTCTCACGTACGAACGTCTTTTTCTTTCTTTCAAAATGAATTTTTTTTTATTATTGAAGAATCATTGCAAAATTGTACAACATGGAAGTATTTCGATATTGTTGTCCATTTCAAAATACTCTTCAATATGAACTAACAACAACGATTAAAGTAAAAATGCGATTGATTTCTGTTGATTCATTCGATCGATTAATTTCAGAATGGAACAACCGAATGGTTTGATAAAATGGTCACGCAAATCACTAAACCACGTTTACGAGTACGTTTGTTTTGCACTGACATGAAAACATCAACATGAATTTATTCTAATTGATTTAGTCTGATGAAGAAATATTGAGAAATACGAGCGAATTAGTTTATATGATGGTTGCTGACGGTAATTTGCCGGGAAAAGAAAAAGAAATTAAAAATATAAATTGATTCTTCTGTCTCATTGATTTAGCTCATTCATCTGTTAAATATTATAATCCAATATTTGAATCGTACGTCTATTCAATTTAACAAAAGAAAATATGACGTTTTGTTTTGTTTTCAGAATAGTAAAAATTTCATTTTATAACATAGCACTTAAAAAAATCGATGGGAAAGTAAGAAATTTTGTTTATTTTTGTTGTTGTTGTTGATAAATTGAAAATAGTTAATGGATATTGTTGTCAAAGCTCTGGAAGAAGAAGTAAGATTGTTTGATTGAGAATTCGAATGAATGTTTTATTTGAAAAATCGATTAGCTCGGCGATCAAATTCATGAATCTCCATCGAAATTATTAGAAAACAGAGAATCTGAAACCGCAGACGTTCTCGTTTTTGCATCAGCAGCTGAACAAATGAGTCTCTCGTTATTCGAACTCTATTTATCACTTCACGAATTGTCAAAATATCGAATCTATGTTACCGAAACGTTCGTATCGAAGAGAAAAGAAGACGAAAAAAAACGGAATTTTTGAAATTCAATTTGATTTTAGTGACCGATCGAATCTCAAAATCAGCACTTATCATCAATATTTCGGAGCAGCAGTTAAAAAATGGTTATCCGTTGCTCGAAACAAAATTCTTCATCGAATCGAACGATCCGTTGAACGAGAGAAATTAGAACTCAATTATAACATTAAATTCACACCTTCATCTCTCGATCTTTCCAATTGTTTCAGTCAAATCTCTCAATTCTGGAGACGATTAGGTAGATTCACAACAAACAACGATTTTATTTCAACAAAAACCTTCGATTGTGTTTAGCTTGGCCAGACATCATAAGTTCCATCATATATTTAATAAAAATCACTGAAGACATGGCCAATGCTGCACGTCTCTATGCGACACTCATCGAAGCGAAACTCAACACAAAAAAACTCGGAGGAGAAAACTCGGACATTTCACCTTCAGTTCAAGAAGTAACGAAAACAACAATAATTCAAAAAAAAGAGCACAAATGTTTATTTCGAAACTCTAGATTTCATTGATTGTTAACGATATTGAACGAATACGAGAATCATTCAAAACTTTGCCAATCGAATTGTCCTACGATAAATTATTAGTCGCCGCTGAGAAATTCCATCCGATCCCGGTTGTCGATGAATATCGAAAGAAAATTGAAACCACTGTTGCCATGTGTAGTCAGGATATTATTGATAAAATCTATCAAATTCTAAATCGAATTCTTGTAAATACGGAAACCGAATTTAAACAACATGTTTATCATATTATTCAAGCGCCGGAACCTCTTCCGATTCAAGATGCTATTCAGCCACTGCTCACTTTTAGTGAAAATAAAATTCTACCTTTCAAAGATTCACTTATCAAACAGAATTTCATTCGGTTGGGCAAATCGATTCACCTGTTTTCTTAAAAAACAATTTTCGGTTTCGTTTAGACTATTGGAATTGATTTGGGCACTTCTCATCGAACAATTTTTACTCGAAATCGAAAAAGTCTCAGTACCTGTACGAATAAAATCCAAGTTTTTCGCATTTTTAATCGAGTTTTTGTAGAGAACGACATCATCCTATGCACGTTTAGCTAAAACTCTCGATGTATTAGTCGATTACTTTAATTCCGATGAACAATCTCTACCGAAAGAATTACTTCGAACAGACAAATACAAAGTAAAACAAATCAAAACAACAAACTGAGCGTATTCGTTGTTTTTAGTTAATCAAGAAATTGTTGAAATATCATTCAACCGATACGCAAACTTTGATTAAATTGTATTACCAAGTTCGTTTGATTTCGCATTTTCTTATTTCGAATTCTTCGAATCTTTCGGTTTGTTTTCAAGGAAAAATTCCAAGAACAAGATCGAATTGGAATAGCCAATCAAGCAGATTTAGGCAAACTCTATGTTCGAGCGTATTATCATTTAAAAGAAGAAACTCTCTACGTTGAAAGTAATTTCAATTGAACAAAAAAACAACGATTTCCAAACGAAAATCTTTTTTAGTTATCTCATGTAAAAACCTCAAACCCTGTGATTCGAATGGTTTAAGGTTAAACCCAACCGATAAAATATAAAAACAAAAGAAAATTCTGTTTTTTTCAGTGATCCATATGTTGACATTCAATTGTGTCCGAAGTTTTTATATCCGCATATTGAAAAACAACAAACGTCGATTATAAAGAAAACTTTAAATCCTTCGTTTAACGAGAAATTTGAATTTCGTTTGACGGAAAAAGAATGTAATTTATCGGGCGGTTTTCTTCATTTTACTGTCATGGATCATGATTTAATGTGGTCGAATGATTTCGAAGGCGAAGCGTTTCTTGAAATGTCGAAATTAGCTGGCATGCCCAGTGATTCCAATAATGATAATCGACTTTTAGATGAATTAAAACCGATTGAACTCTCATTGACTCATCCGAAAGGTTGTTTTACTTTGTTTTTGTTTGAAAAATTGAGCAAGTTTTCGTTTCGTATTTTAGCTGTACGAAGTCGAATCATCGAGATTTTAGAACAACGTAGTTCAGATAAAACAGCGATTGAATTCGTCCGACAAAGACGCGAAGCAGAAAATCAATAAAAACCAACGCAATTCGTCTCCTGTCTTCTTTCCCCTCGTGCTGCAAAACAAAACAAAAACTGACTCATATTTATTCAGCTGTACGATTTTCTTGTTCTTTTTCTGTTCGTCTCCTCACTCGTCTTCATTTTACATTTCAAAACAAAAACACACATACGAAATGCTCCTTGTGTTTTTTCGTTATTTATTCGCAGTCATTTATCATAAATATTGTATAATCATAGCAGGGATCTATGTCAATCGAAAGCTTCGTTCGACATCTTATTATGTTTCATTGTCTCGTCTTTTTCTCCACGATCTATCGAAATTTAGTTCCGACGAATTCTGGCCTTATGCACAATACTTTTATGGCAAAGACAAAAACGCCGAACTCTTCCATCGAGCATGGTTGCATCATGTTGCACACAATGATCATCATTGGGAACATTTTATTGTCGAATATCCATCAGTTTCGAAAATTCTTTGGGATAATCCTCAACTGAAATTAACGATTCATCCGATGCCTGATCAAGCAATCATCGAAATGATTGTTGACATAATGGCTGCTGATAGATCGTACAATGGTCGTTGGCCTGATCCGTTGAAAAAAGACGGATGGAAATGGATGACGGATAATTATGAGAAATATCGGTTACATTCGAATACGAGAATTAAACTAACGGCTGTTTTGTGTGCGTTAGGCTTTGAGAAAATTTTGCCGATTGATTTCGATTGGAATTCAATTCAATATTCGGACTTAACGAATGAAGATAAATTCAAACTATTTCAACTTAAACAATTAGCACAAATAAATAATTAAAGTCTTGTTGATCATTTCATCTGAAATATAGATAACTAACTTCTGTGCTAATTATTTCTATCAAAGTTTTCTATAAAGGCAAATATCTTCCATTTTTATTCAAGATACGAAAATCTAACAAAGGTATTCGTTGGATGTTAACCAGTAATAGAATTTCAGTCGCCTCTTACCGAATTAAGTATTTCTTATCACTACATTTTATCTATAACTGTTACTGTTAATATTTCATCTATTCTACTGCAACATATTAGTCCTTCAATAACAAGAATTCACCCTCAAAAAGCAAATTATTATTCTCATTCTTTCAAAACACATCGCTTTAGAATATCCATTCACCTCAACAGAGGAGTCTATTCCTCAACTGTCACCAATTATACTACTACCAACATTGGCTGAATCTCATGAATTCCAAAATGCTATTTATATCATCACAATTACATGCAAACATTCAATGAATAAAACTGAATCTCTGATCACAGCTCTATCTAAATATCACACTCAAATGATTGCTTAGTCATTTATATGAGAGCAAAATCAAATATATGACCATTTCAAAACATTTAAACATATGTTGAACATTCAAAATTGACAGAGTCTACTCAATTTTCGCATAACCTATCATTTCAGATCAAAATCAATTCCACAAATAATGTCAGCATCGCTCCATACATTACCAATAGAATTGCTATTCAGAATATTCGATGAATTGCGTGACAAAGACTTATTCATATCTATCACCAATATCTGTCAGCGCTTAAATGCAATCCAAAGTTCCTATCATCGGTTCCAAGTAAGCTAACAACATTATTAAAATGTAATATTTCCTTCAAAACTCTCACTCTCACCCTCATAATTTTTTCATAGACGCTTACGCAACTCAAACTCTCGTATAACTTTATTGACGCGGAAGGTGCTCAACATATTGGGCAAGCTTTACAACACAACGGAGTAAATTTCTAGCTACTCTTTCATTTAGTTCAAACAACACTACTTTATCGCTACATAGACACTTACACTACTCAACCTCAGAAATAACTCCATTGGACCGGAAGGCGCTCGACATATTGGACAAGCTTTACAACACAACGGAGTAAATTTCTAGCTACTCTTTCATTTTGATCAAGCAAAACTACTTTATGTCTCCATAGACACTTACACAACTCGATCTCGCGATGAACTCCATTGAAGCCGAAGGTGCTCGACACATTGGACAAGCTTTGCAACACAACGGAGTGATTTTCCAGCTACTTGTCCATTTTCATCAAACAAAACTATTTTATCTCTATATAGACACTTACACAACTCGACCTGGGTCATAACGTCATTCAAGCAGACGGTGCTCGACTTATTGGGCAAGCTTTACAACAGAACAGAGTAAGTTTCCAGCTACTCTTTCATTTCGATCAAACAACACTACTTTATCTCTCCATAGACACTTACACAACTCGACCTCACTCGGAACTACTTTGAAGCGGAAAGTGCTCTATATATTGGACAAGCTTTGCAATACAACACAGTGATTTTCCAGCTATTCTTTCATTCGCATCAAACAAAACTATTCTATGTCTACACAGACACTTAGACAACTCAATCTTGATAGAAACTCCATTGGAGCGGAAGGTGCTTCACATATTGCACAAGGTTTGCAACATAACACAGTGATTTTTCAGCTACGCTTTCATTCCCATAAAACAAACCAATCTATTTATAGACACTTACACAACTCAATCTTAGTTCTAACTCCATTGGAGCGGAGGGTGTTCGACATATTGGGCATGCTCTGCAACACAACAAGGTAACCGCTCAGTTACTCTTCCATTCCGATCAAACAAAACGAATTACTTCATGTTTCCATAGACACTTATACAGCTCAATCTTAATTCTAACTTCATTGACGCGGAAGGTGCTCGGCATATTGACCAAGCTTTGCAACACAACGGAGTGATTTTCTAGCTACTCTTTCATTCTCATCAAACAAAACTATTTTATATCTACGCAGACACTTACACAACTCGACCTCGGGAATAACTCCATTGGGCCAGAAGGTGCTTCACATATTGGACATGCTTTACAATATAACACAGTGATATTCCAGGTGTTCTTTCATTTCGATCAAACAAAACCACTTTATTTGTCTATAGACACTTACGCAACTTAACCTCGCGAATAACTCTATTGGGCCAGAAGGTGCTTCACATATTGGACATGCTTTACAACACAACAGAGTAATCGCTCAGTTACTCTTTCATTTCCATCAAACAAAACCATTTTATCTCTTTATAGACACTTACACGACTGAATCTTAGCGTTAACTCCATTGGAGCGGAAGGTGGTCGGCATATTGGACAAGCTTTGCAACATAACACAGCAAGTTTTCAGTTACTCTTTCATTCCCATCAAACAAAACTATTTCATCTCTCTATAGACACTTACACAGCTCCACCTTGTTATAACTCCTTTCGGACGGAAGGTGTTCGACATATTAAGCAAGTTTTGGAACACAAGACAGTAATTTTCTCGATATCATTTCATGCTCATCAAACAAAACGACTTTATCTATACACAGACACTTGTACAAGTCGATCTTGATGGAAACTACGCTGAAACAGATGTACTCGATTTCCGGGACAAACCTCACAGCATAACACAATAATGCATTGTAGTTTCCGCATTGAATGCACAGAATGAAGTTTTGAAATATTAGCTACAGTTTGTTACGCTAAATTGGAAAAAGCCCACTGTCATATATCCATTAGTTCCGAAAATTCTTCGGTACTACATTGTTTTTATTCGTGTCAGATTTTGCAAACAAATGAAAGAAAATTAATGCAATACTAAATCATCATTTTGTTCGTTTTTCACGAGATTTTTGTTGTGATACTACAAAAGATTTTCAATGTGATTTAATACAATTGATAGTTCATACTTCTTTGCATATTTCGATTGATTTCAATTAATTTTCTCATATTTCTCAATGCTTTTGCTGCATTTTCTTGAACGAATGGATCATCATTACCGATTAATTCTAATAGATTCTATGAAAATTCTCGATTTTGAATTGTTCTGAATCAAAAATCTGCTTACTGAATCAATACCAATTTCATGTAAAATAACACAATTCGATGGAATAAATGAAAGATCATGAATGGCTTTCGTTAACGGTCTCAAAAGTTCTTGATTTTGCTGTTGAAAACAATTCTTCAATGTTAATAAAACACGACGATTGCTGAACAATTGTTGATTCTTTTTTAAATTTAATAAATTAGCAATCGCATTGCATAACGATTGACTTATCTCGACATTTTCCTAAATTAATCAATAAAAACAAAACGAAACAAACAATGCTTTCAACAACTAATTGTTTTAATTGAGAAATTTTGCTTAGAAATCCTAAATCAGTGAGAATTTCTAAATTATATTGATCTCTGGCGATTTCTGCAATGATTGCTAACGTCACAGATAATAAATCGAGATCCTCCGTTGATAATTTATTTAATAATAAATAAAATATCCCATCGAACGAACGAACTAATTCGCCATGATTCTATTGAAATCAAATTTTCATTCAAAATTGAATTCAATTTTCAAAACGAACTTCGATTGACGCGAGACAATTTCGAATCGCCCAGCCCGCAGAGATTTGAATTGGCAAAGAACTTATTTTATACAAAGTCCAGAAGATTTGTAAACCATTGCTTTCAACAATCATTCTTTACAAAATCAAATAAACGAATTGTTTTGTTTCGAATTTTGTCGAACTTTGCTGACGGCGAATCTTTCGCAGATTGTTGAAAAATCGAGAGAATATTTAATTGAACATCGAGATTCTTATTCAATGGATTTTCGAGATAGGAAATCAATTTTGGAAAGATATTTTCTTGTTTAAATAATTGAATTGTTTGAGGCAGTTTAGTTAATTGATTTAGAGATTTAATCAAACGAGAAAAATAAAATAAATCCGAAGAGAAATTTTCAATGAATCGAATTAAATTTAAAATGATTTTATTTGATAACGATTGATTGTTATCAACGAATTCACAGAGAATATCGATGATGGAACTTGAGATCGATGGATCTGTTGTTTCGTCGAAAAGACTCTCGAATTTCTCGAAACTATTCTCGTAAATTAACTGCGAATGAGCCGAATTTATCGACAAATAATACAGACAATCGCAGAGAATTCGAGTTAAATCGACGTTTGTCGTGTCGATTGAATTAATCAAACTGATTATTAGTTCTTTATTTAACATTTGATCGCGAAAAATCGGCTTAAAAAAGAAAAAGAAGACATTTTTTAAAGAGAAAAAAAAACGTCGAATTACAATTTGAAGGAGCAGACAGAGTAACGAGAGAATTGAAATCGATGGATTGTTGTTTGTCGAAAGGATTTTAACGAATATTTGTCCAATTCCATAGCGAATACAGACGAATTTATTCTTCTCGGATTTACAAATTAGAAGAAAAACTTGACAAATCTGACAGATTTTTTGTTTGTTTTCATTGAAATTCTCCGTTAATTCATCGAGCAAACTGATCTTTCGAGAAAAAAAAACAAATTGAATAAAAATCAAAACATTTTTCAATCGTTTTACTAATTTCGAAATACTTCCCGATCGTCGAACGACTCGCCGTGCCCGACGAAATCGAAGAATTTTCAAAAGGATCTCACAACTCTCATCAATTCCAATCCAATCCAAACAAATACTATCAATAATCGTCACTATTCCACCAAGACGAAATAATTCATAAGCAAACAATTGATTTTGACACGCGTCTTTCAAAACATAGAAACTATTCAACTAAAATTCGAAGCTCAATTTCCGTTTTATTCCTCTCAAATCGATTCACTTTTATATCTTGATCAAACATTTCAATGAAATTCATCAAAATATGAATCGTCGACGTATCTTTAAAAGCTAAATACGCACATTGATTGTCGAGATGATGATCTTGGAGTAAAGCGAGAGATAACATCGTTGTACATCGACCTCCGTTCTGCATTTTTTTTAGTAGAAAAACATCGAAATGAACGAAATTTACTTTGACAAATCGAAGTAATTTCGTTAGTTGTTGATATTCGAGAAGTTGCTCTCGAGTGAACGATATTCGATGTTGATCGGCGAATAAACGTTCGTCATCATCGTTGTCGGAACTCGAAAAGATCTCTTCGATCCCATCGTAGAAATAGTCCGACGAATTCGAACGATTTTCTTTTCCAAACAAATCAGATCTCGAATTTACTTTGCTCATGATTATTCTCAATTAAATTCATTGAAATAAAACTGCGCTAAGAATGTTTATTTTCATCTTTTCTCTTGTTATCAAGCAAAATGTGATTAAGCAGATGTTAATGTTGATAGATATCTTCGTTCTATGTAAATATTTCATCGACTTCTTTCTCGATGAAAAACAAAAGTTGAATTCATTTCATTTTTTTTTTCGTGATAAAATACACGATGCATCGTAACCTTCGGCCTGTGCTTCACTTCAATGTAAGTTTAATTAAATTGTCGAGCCGAAGAAAATGCAGATAGATGTCGTTGTTTAAATAATTTATGAAAAAAAAAGAAACAAACGAACGCAAAAGATGGAGAAACTATGGAAGTCAGTGGATCATGGGAATAAGAATTCAAGATGGTGACGTTGTCGTAGAGCAGCTGATATCGCAACAGAAAACATTTATCATGATTCATTCGTATATAAAAACGAAACATGACCATTTTTTATCTTCATTTTCAGATAAATTTCAATTAGAAAACAATGTCGTATACGTATCTTTTTAAATATATAATCATTGGCGATACGGGTAAATTTATTTCTGAGAAAAACAAAACATTGATTTTTATTTATTCGATTGTCAAGGCGTTGGCAAATCGTGTTTATTACTTCAATTTACTGATAAACGATTTCAGCCTGTTCATGATTTAACCATTGGTTTGAAAACAAACTTCACTCTCAACTCTGTGCATTGTTTTGTTTTTGTTTGATAGGCGTTGAATTCGGTGCCCGAATGATTCCAATTGACAATCAACAAATGAAACTACAAATCTGGGACACAGTTCGTTGAATGTCTCTCGACTGAATAATCCACTTGACTTCGAACTATTTCAGGCTGGACAAGAAAGTTTTCGTTCGATCACTCGTTCGTATTACCGTGGTGCAGCTGGAGCTCTACTCGTCTACGACATAACTCAGTAAATTCGATCTTTCGAAATCAAATTCTCATAAGAGATCATTTTGAATAGACGTCATACATTCAATCATTTGACAACGTGGCTTGAAGATGCCAGACAACATTCGGCATCACACATGGTTATTATGTTAATTGGAAATAAATGGTAGAACATTAGTTTTAATCGAGTAAAAAAGAAAGAGAATGTTGACTTTAGTGATTTGGCATCACGACGTGAAGTACAAAAAGAAGAAGGTGAAGCATTTGCACGTGAACATGGATTGATTTTCATGGAAACATCGGCTAAAACAGCTGCTAATGTCGAAGAAGTTCGTCATTTTCGAATTGAATTCAATATCAAATCGACTAAAATTCATTTTCAGGCATTTATTAATACCGCTCGAGAAATTAACAAGAAAATCCAAGACGGTACCATCGATCCAGATGATCCAGTAGATTTCCTTTTTGTTCGAAGTTCCTTATTTTCTTTTTTAATTCAATAGAATTCCGGTATAAAACGTGGCAATGATGGCAAGGAACATCACGGCGCATTTCCTCGTGCCAATCCCAATCCGAATCCCAAGAGTGGATGTTGTTAAATCCGATTCTAGTATGAATATATCTAGCAATATCTCGTTTCTTTTCTTCGTACGTCTATTCAATGCATTGATGTTGTTTTCTTTTTCTTTTCTTGATTAAATGGATAAAAACAAACAAACTAACTTAATGTCATTTCCGTTTTTTTTTTGTTTCGTCTCTTTGAATATTTAAAAACAAGTCGTGTGTTTACTTTTTCTTTTGTTTTTTTTTTGTGTATAAAATTCCGCGCTGATCGATTCGTTATTAGTATTTTTTGATTGAAATGTATTTTAATAGCGAATTTTTCGAAAGATCAAATGACAATTTTTGCGTCTTTTATTTGTTGTTTCGGTTTGTAACTGTGCGTGAAAACTAACAGGAAAAATAATAAAAAAAAAAAACTAGAAAATAATTATTCGTTAACGTGTTCAATTGAGATGAATGAGCGTCATTAAAAAAAAGAAAAGAAATGTGTCATATTTCTCTTTTAGAAACATAACGTATACAAAAAAGAAATGAGTGATCTTGTTGATGAAGTACAATTAAGAACTGTAAGAATAAATCATTTGTTTTTTGTTCTTATTGCAAAGTTTTTTTTTAGGCTGAAGAAGCAAAAACTGTTTCTGCTTTCAAGGTGAGATCATCACGAGATGCGTTTATTGCTTTGAGAGTCTTCTTCATTGTTTTTTCTCATTACGATCATGCGTCATATGTTCGTAGAAAAAGAAAATATCGATATTTTCATTAAAAAAATAAATTTATCAGTGGGTGTTGATAACTCATATGTTGAGTTAATAAATACGGTTTCATTTTTTCCTGTCTGTGATTTGTGTTTCTATTTTGAAAAAAAAAAGAAACTCATTTATCTTGCCTTTCGGCTCAGTTGATCTTTGGCAGTGTCTGTGTAACCTTTAGTTGTTATTTCTGTGGCAGAATTTTCTCGGGAATATTTTGATTAATTTCGTTAAAACAAAGGCAAAACAAACAGATTCTCGTCATTTATTTTTCTCACGTACATGCTAAGAAAATCGATATATGTTGAATCATTTTTCGGCAATTAGTAATTCTAAGCCAATCATTTCTCGAGTTGAGTAATACCGATGTTTACTATAGAAATAGGAAGGATTCTTTTTATTTTTGATTGAATTTGATGGTCACAGACGGAATCGAGTGCGACTAATGATTTATTGATTGATTCGATTTCTTTTTTATGATTTAGACTGACGTCGAAAATCTTTACCAATACCGTGATGATTTATTCAAAACCAACGGAAAATCCAATGAACCATCGAAAAATCGATACAAATTGATCCGATCGAAACTCGATCAAATTCTCGCGAATTACAATGAAGTCGAAGGTCAGCTGCGATTTTCCTCTCGTCGTCGTTTTTTTTTCTTCGAAAATCGATTTCAATTTGAATAGAACAAATACGTGATCCATCTCATCGAGCATTGTTCTGCTACTGGAAAGGTCGAGCGTTTAACATATTCCCGGAATATGATAAACGTGCGACGGATTATTTGAGTAAAGCTGCTTTATTACAACCGTCGAATGTAACGACATTGAACGAACTCGGCGAGAGCTATGCGAAAAATGGAGAATTCGAAATGGCTGCGAATTGTTTTAAAAATGCTCATACAAAAGTAGTTTTTCATTGGAAAATAAGACGAAGAAAGGAAAGATTTGTTTTTTTTTCGAAAGGAAAAAAATCGATCGGTCTTACGAAATCTATCGATTGTTACTCGACAATTAGCAGCGAAAGTAACTGATCGTAATGAAAGAAATCGAATGATCGAAGAAAGTATTCAATATGCTAAACAAGCTGTTGAACTCGATGTTAAAGACGGAGCATCATGGTGTAAGAACAAACAATTTTAATGTTTTCGATTTCCAATTGATTGTTCTTCAGATACATTGGCTAATTCTTATGTTTGCTTTTATTTTATGGTTGAAAATCATCCAAAAAACTTAAAACAAGCGTTCAGCGCTTATACACTCGCAGTAAAACGTCATGTTTATTTTTTCTTTTTTTTTATCAGCAAATTCCTTTCTCTTTAAGTTAAAAGATTCAGCATCAGAAAATGATCCTGATTTGCATTATAGTCGAGGCGTGGTAAAACAAAAAAACATTCGAAATAAATTCCTTTCTCAGTCGATTTTCATTTTAATCAAAAGGCTCTTCAATATCACGAAGACTATGCCGAAGCTTTGGCTTCGTACGAACGTTCAATTGAACTCGATTCAGAGAATGAAGATGCAAAGAACAATCAAGATCAATTACTTAGTTATCTACGAACAATAACGGATCTCATCGCATGCAAAGTTCGTTTAGTTCAAAAAAGAAAGAGTTTTCCTTTTGAATAATTGCCTTTCATTAGGGAAGAATCAAACCGAAAAAATTCAAAACATTAATCTCAATTCTCAATGAAAAACAGCCGATTAATAACAATGTCGTTCCATTGGAATTTCTCCGTCTAGGAGAAAATGAAAACGCAACATATCGTGGAACAGTCGTTGCAAGTCTCGGCGTTCAAGATGTTAAATTGTCTGTCAACACTAAATGCGCCTTTTTTTCTCATTATTTTTGTCGAATTTAGAATGTTTATCTTAGCTGATACCGAAGAACGTTGCGTTCTGATAACAGTTTATTACGTTGATATCTCGACATCGGTTTCATTAGGCGATATCATCGAAATTCCCAAGCCTGTCTATCGTCTCATGAATATTGAATGGCGAAAAGAGGTTCAAAATGATTTGTTTTTTTTTGCTCACAAAAGAAAAATATTAATGATTTTCTCTTTTTGAAGAAATTCTCAATTCCATCAATTCGTATTGATTCACCGAAGAATATGAAAATCAACAACAAAGATTGGCCGATGAATACTTATGCACCGCCTGCTATTTCACTCAAAGTGAAATTTTAAACAGAATCTCAAAATGAAAATTTTTATCACGCATTCGAATTTCTTTTGACACGTTGTTCTTAGTTGTGTTTTGTTTTCCTTCTTAAAATATCCGTCCATTCACTCACTCAAGAGAATTTTTTGAAATTCTAGATAGACAATGACACATATTGAACAGGAATTTCAACAATTCGAACAAGAAAATGGATGGAAACGATTGTTTTCTGTTGGTTTGCAGGATTTTACTCATGTTCAACATGAATCTTCGTTTGATTTAGAAACTCGACGCCGATCAACAGAAGCACATTGTTGGAAAAAAATTCGAAACAGCCTTATTACTTATCAATCGAACATTAAACCGGTTTCGTGATGTTTTACCTTGTAAGTTATTCTCAAAACTCGACGGTTTTTCTATGAAATTCGTCTGTTTAATCGATTAGATGATGATACCCGTGTTTGTTTGACAAAAGGTTCAAACGATTATATCAATGCAAATTATGTTCAGATACCTTCAGCTAATAGAAAATATATTCTCACACAGGTTTGACCAAAAAAGGTTTTAGTCACTGAAAACTAACGAGAATTCGAATAGGGACCTTTGCAAACAACGTCCGGTCATTTTTGGCAAATGGTTTGGCAAGAAAATAGCCGAGTTATTGTCATGTTAACTCGTCTAATCGAAAAAGGAAATGTAAGTCGTCGAATAAAAAATGCATTTGATTTCTCAATGAACTTCAATCGATTCGAATAGAATAAATGTTGGTTATACTATCCCGATGGTGACAAACAAACTGAATTGTTATTTGAAGACGTCGGCTTCAAAGTTATTTTCATTTCGGATCGACAATATCGACATTATACGCAAAGAAAATTAAAATTAATCGACTGTTCAGTAAGACACAACGAATATCAAATTCAAAACTGACTTTTTTTTAAATTAAAATTTGAAGACAAATGAATCTCGTTCGATAATTCATTGGTCTGAATTTGATTGGCCTGATCATAGTGTTCCAAAAACTGCTGAACCTTTTCTGCAGCTACTCCGTGATGTTCGTTATTCCGGTGCTTTTGACGTCCGTTACGGTGCTCCCGTTCTCCATTGCAGTGCTGGTTAGTCGCTTTTTGTTCTTTTGTTATTTCGATTGATGACGAAAATTTTAGGTATCGGTCGATCTGGAACATTCGTTCTGGTTGATTCAGTTTTAAAATTAGTAAATCTACAAAAATTGAATTTCAAATGAAGAGAATCTCGTGTTTTTCTGATTTAGTTTGCTCAATCGAAAACACCGAATGAAATCTCATTAATTGATATTATCAATCATATTCGAACGCAACGTCACGGTCTCATTCAAACCGTTGAACAACTAAGGTAAAACCAAAGAAAAAATGTTTTGAAAATAAAATAAAAACCAAGTCCGTCTAGATTTTCTTATGTTGCAATACTTTCTGGATTAAAAATTCTCAAAGAAATCGAAGAAAATGAAAAACCATTCATCGAATATGATTTTATCGTTTCGAGTGACAGTGAAAGTGACGAAAACAATGAAAATGAACTTGATTTGAATAAATCTCATCCGAAAGTCTGCGGAAGACAAGATAATATCATGCCCAACGGTCGTCTGAGTGAGACACTCGAAGATATCAATTGTGATTTAATGAGACGAGCTGAATCAAGTGCAAGTTTTTATCAATTATCACCAAGAGGATCGCAAAGATTATTGTCACTTTCGAATGAACAAGTCAATCATAATCATTCACAATCGACTATGTAAAAATCTTTTCATTTTGTAAGAATACCGAAAGTTGATCGATTGTTTACGTTTTTTTTAGACAAGATCCGGAAACATCGATTCGTTTTCGTCAAGAACGTTCTGTTCAAAATGAAAACATCGAAATGAAAATCAATGAAATCAAAAGCAAACTGCAAAGTTGCTCATCATCATTGACTTCAACTGATAATCGTTTGTCATTAATTCATCTCTTGACAACTAAATATCGTCATTCATTTCTATTCGGTTTATTTACATTTTTTACTGGCTCATTTCTATTATATAAATATTTATCGAATAATAATAGAAATCATTGAATCTCTCCCATCGTTTTTTTTTCTTCAATCAAAAATAATAAAAACAATAACATTTTAATCTGTTTTTGTGTGTGTGTTCAGTACATATCCAACATACTTATCGATAGTCACCTTTTGTTCTTTTATTTTCGCAGTTATTCGACTTTTATGCAATGACTATAAGCTAATTTTGATGTTATATTCATTTTTTTTTCGACTTAATAATAAAAGTTTTTCAGACGAGAAGAAAAAAAACGGATTTGACTTGATTAAAATCAGTGGAGTCGGTGTGTGTTAAACGGAATTTATTTGACAGGAAAAGTTACAATGCATTGATGTTCTTTAGATGGATTCTGATTCAGATCCGAATGATTGTGTGTTTCGTTTGAATTAATCTGCGATTTTGACTGGTTGATTGTCTAATTGTTCGTCATGATATTGTTCCCAAATGCATAGAGCACAATTTTGAAGCATGGAAATGAGTACAAGTGTCGGAAGGATCGCCGGTAGGACACACCACATTGTTTGAATCTAGAAAAGAAGAAGAAATTAGATTAGAATTCCACTTAAGACAAAGCCGAGTGGATAAGGCGGCTGACTGCAAGAATTTGTGGGTTGCAGGAAAATGACTAAGTTATCCAATAAAATAGAATCGTATTTCAATAATCTCTCGTTTTCTGAAAGACTCTGCAGTGAATAAACTTGAATTTCAACAAATTTAATTAAATCGTGTATGCATAAGGCATGTGACGTATCAATGGTCAATTAAAAATGAGTCATATATGACCATATAAGGCAAAACTATAATATGTTAATTAGTCATTTTTTGTAAAAAATATCTCCCGGACGATCTTCAATTTCGAAAAACAGATTTAAGATCTGAACTAACTCTTTTTTCTTCGAAATAATGGACAATTACTTAGAACGGGTAGCTTATTTGAAATATGACTCATGCGTCCGTAGAAAGAAGAAGACGAAGAATTTTGTTAGGCAACCAAGAAACTTAAAAGCAATAAGTCGTTTTGTTGCAATTGCAG
>ERZ781398.1168-NODE-1168-length-25561-cov-4.394613_pt1 | contig 25561 bp, 34 predicted proteins | sample MGYA00433077_ERZ781398 | MGnify/ENA primary metagenome ERZ781398 (study PRJEB29847, sample SAMN06458254) | wastewater metagenome | isolation source: Wastewater bioreactor | place: South Africa: Cape Town | study: EMG produced TPA metagenomics assembly of the... | reverse complement strand
AATACCAATGTCTGATATTTAATAATAAATAAAAGCAAATATATGCAAATGAGACATCGATGTTAATTTGTTGGTAATTTACTTTTTTCCGTTTGATAAAATATTTCTGAAAGTGATATTTGTGCAAGTTCCCGACAGTGCAAGTATCTTACACTTGTTGAAATGGGTGCAATTTTTTTCATAAGAACAATAATGATATTTTTTTATGAATATGAAGTGTTATTAGAAATGAATGTATTTAATTTTTAAGTTTTTCTATTAACACATTCATCGTGTTATTATATAGTATATATATATATATAACATTTTCTCCCTCTTGTAAAACTTCAGAATTTCATTTCACCTTCTCTTGAAATGATACGCCTATAAATTAACAGAAATGGTTTCCATATCTATCATTTTCTTTGAGTTTCTCTCTGAAGTTACACAATGTATTTGATTTATATTATTTGTTTCGAATGTTTTCTATTATCAAGTATCAATTCGTTGGTGACAAAAGCTTCCTCTCAAATCAAAGTTTGGCCAGTTGGAACAAATTTTCAACCTGCAAACTCCGTCGAATTGATTTCAACCTTTACAGCTCGCACGTACTTCATTTGTTCAACGTATTGCAATAGAAATATTCAATGTCGAACATTTGTTTTTGATCTTCTATCGAATCAATGCACTCTCTACGAAGGTGAAGTATCAACTGGTCAAATTCTAACGAATTCAAGTACGACACAAGTTGGAAGTATTCGATATGTTTCGACTCTTTATAATTGTTATAATAAAAGCGAGAGTCAATGTGTATTCGATCGGTATGTCACAACGACGAACTCATCGAATGTTGGTACTTGTCCGAAGGGTACATTTTGGAATGGAGTAATGTGTATTAATCAATATTACCAAGGCGTTGCGTGCTCAACGGATGATATGTGTCGAAATGATGTCGGATTGGTATGTGATGTATTCAATGGGTCAATATGTAATGCAGGTAGAAGAATGAGAAAAAATGAATATTTGACAACTAGAAAATTATGTTTTTCTTTAGTCTCCAGTATAAATGTTGTAAAAAATGGTAACGCAGAAATTGGTCCATGTAATCGAAGTACAGGTGGAGTTTCGCCTGCATACTGGACATCGACTGGTTTGTTAACTCAATTAGAATACAATAACTCGGATGGAGCAGTTTATGTTTCATCAGCTGGTCCAAGGTTTTCGATCTTCGAATCTAGTTTTATTTTGTAAAGAAAACTTCCGATTTCTGTTCTAGTGATCGTGGTAATTGTTATTTTTGGGGCGGTACTAGTACCTATGTATATATGTATCAAATGATAAATTTGACTCAATATGCAATGGCTATTGATCGATATAAAATTTCATACAATTTCTCGGCATGGTTAGGCGGATGGCAAAATCAAGATGATTATGCTTATCTTTGGGTGAAATTTTATAATTCAAATAATTTCACTCTTGCCAATGTTACTTTGCCAATTGTATATGCCGCTGAACGACTTAATATCAGTAAATTAATCTACAAGCAATCTACTGGAATGATTCCTATAAATACAAGATATGCGAAGATTCAACTTGATCTATACTCAGACACTTTTAATAATGATGGTTGTGCGGACAATATCTTACTCACCTTAACACACATCCTATAAATCCGTTCGTTTTTATTGTTAAATTGTTGATCGATGTCAATGCTTCCCCCCTCCCTAAAGCTCATATTCATACCTAGATTGCGTACATAAAACAGTGCGAATACTTTAATAGTGCTAATTTTCATTTCGGATCTACGTCGTTTGGTAAAAAGCAATTACAATAGAATATTTCACATTCTCTAAGGAGTATAATTTCAAATTTGACTTTGATGAAAGCAAGAAATTAATATTCGACTGAATTTAATTTACACCAACACATGAAAACAATCCTTTTGGAAAATTTAATTTTTTAGAGTCTCTCAATTGTTCCCGTGTTTGTCTGAATATTTCGATAAAATTTATGTTTTGTAATTCTGATTCATCTGTATTTGATTTGTACTTTTCATATAACTCTCTTTTTGTTGGCATTACATCTGGATTTTTGGTTTGGTACAACGATTCCATTAATTCCCAACAACCATAAAACTCGCATTCTAATATCGAATCGAAATCTGCTTTACGGAGGAAATGTAAAAAAAATCTTAATGCTTGTTCACAAGTTTCTAAAGCAAAAGAAGACATTCGATCACATCGAGCATAACTTTTTGCAAGACACATATAACAATGGCCAATATTATCACCGACAAACGTTGCTGTTTCATCATCATCATCCAATAACAGCAGATCAAAAGCACGAATAAACATTTTCGGACGATGTTTAACTTCCAACAAACCAATTTCACAATAACATATAGCCATTCGAACATTTTCGCCAATGTATTTGAAATAATCAAATTGATCGATAGCTTGTTTATATGTTTTGATTGCCAGAGCTGGATTACTGGTATCGTATACGTTAGCTAGCATCATCAATGAGTTTGCTATTTCCAAACGATCGATTTCTTGTTGTTGAGAACTTTGTTTACGTATTTTGACATCTTGTTTTAAACATTCAATAGCTTGACTTCTATCGTTATATTCAAGAAAAATTTCAGAAAAATTACGATAGAAATCAGCTAATGGAAATTGACAATCTCGAAGATTGATTTTTGAAACAGTATAATCAAGATATTGACAACAATTTCGATAATTTTCACAATGAATCTCATCGTTTTCATATGGCGGTTTATTTGTCATTATATCATTGAATATTCTTTCTTTTAAAAAGTCATCTATTGTATCATCATTTAGGATTTCTTGAGTCAATTTCCATGCCACTGAATAGTCTCGATTAATTTTATGAATTTGAGCGATTTTGACCTAATTGAAAACAAACTGAATGTACAAGCATTTAGATGAATTGTATTCTTACTTTTCGAATGAGATTATCAGTTGAACTTCTTTTCTCAACGTATTTCGATGCTTTTTCATAATTTTCGAGGGCTAGATCATATTTTTGAAGACATTTATATACCGCTCCAATGCAATCATGTAAAATCAATCGAACATCCAATGAAATATTCGATTTGAGACATGGCAAAGAACTTTGACAGAAACGAGATAGAGCTTTCAATTCGAATTGTGAAACATCGATATTATTTTCGTTTGATGAACCTATTTGCATTGAAATAATATCATCATCAGAAAATTCAAGTTCTTTAGCTAAACATGCAATCTCATTGACAAGTCCAGTGTTGATTTCATCTGTTTGACCATCCGAAGACGAATTGTCTTGTATTAATGTTCGTAAAATAACATCGAGTTTAATTAAACAACTAAGAAATTCGTGTCTTAAATCATAAAATTCATGGAAACTTCCTAAACTAACATTCCAAACAGCTTCATTTTCATCATATGTCACGCCTGTTGAACAGAATAGGTACGTTGGAGAAAAAAGTACTTCACCTTCTGCACCTCCAAAATGACTGAGATGATCAATAGCTGCAACATTTTTCTCGAATGTATTCCATTCTAATGGAGGAATATTGAAAACCACGGATTGCTCAGTTGATTCCGAATTACTCGGATACGATCCAACTCCAGCATAAATCTTTGCTAAAGATAAATCTCTTGTTGTCGATAAAAATGTATTCACATAAATAATTGCTGCAGTTTGTAAAAACTCTAATTCTTTCTTCGACATGCGTTGACCTCGATACAAACTTTCATTTCTCCATGGAGCATTTCGATTTGTTTCATGTTCAGTTTTCAATTGTTGACTCATATCGTAAATAAAAAAATGAAAAAGAATTACACGATTTTGATCTAATTGACGTAAAGTACGATTAAATAACTGATACAAAATACCCTCTCGCGTATACCATGATATAGCCATGTTAGATCGATAAGTACGATCGAATTCATCGAGAAAATTCAATGCCGGTTGATTATTATGATAGATTTTTCGGCATTCTTCAACGAACTTTTCTTTTCCATTTGAAATCGGAGGAATTTCTTGAAGTGCATCCATGAGATAAGGAAACCAGCTTTCATGCTGTCGTGAATGATATGCAGTTGTTCTTTCTTCAGTTTCTGAACATGCAGAAAATGGAAGCACACTATCACTGGTCACGTTTTGCCGTAGATAGACACGGATATCTTGAGATAGATGATCGAATAAATCCATTGGATGATCATATATGGTTTTCACCTAAAATTTAAACATGATTTCGTATAGAATCATCTGATACTTTACTTTTGCATATGAATTTAATGTGTTATTCGCATCCGAACTATTTCGATAAATATAAATTGAGTGTACATGAACAAAATTATGTATTTCATCTAATAATTGCAAACATGATGAATAACTAATAATCACAAACAATTTTCGATCATTGGCTTGACGAATATTCTGCAAATATAGATCAATTTGAGAGAAACATTCGAGAAAATCAGCGATTGCTCGTAGTTTAGAAGGATGAATGTTATATTTCTGCAATGGTTCATTATATTGTTCATCAAGCCAGTAGACATTGTAATCACCCCAGTGAATAATATTTTTTTCGTTTGTAGTCATGTGTACGACTGTTTCAAAATGAAATTGTCGCAATAAAACATTTTTTGTTGAAGAAAGGAAGTAGAAACCATACAGAAAGAAACGCAAGCGATTGGATTTTTTCTCGTTAAATTGAAAAAAGAATGATTCAAATAAAAGAAATCTGTTGGTTAACTGACAGTTTTTATAGAGCTCAGTGACATAATTTAAGTTTTCCGAATAATTAACTAGTCAAAATCAACATCAGATTCAAATTGTTTCTGTTAATTAATATATAATTACATAGATAGATTGAATTGACTTTTTTTTTGTTTACACTTTATTATTCAAAAAACATATTATTATCACTTTTTCTCTTCAACATTCATAGGCTGAATAATAATCGGAATAGTTAAAATTAACTGTTGAGTTTTTCGTACAAATTTCGCTGCTAATCGTTGAATATCAAATGTACAATCACAATTCGGCATATTTGGTTTCTTACATTTTTTCATGTCAATTTTCAATTGCATATGCAATTTGACACATTCCATTTTAACAAGATTCTCTTTCGGTAGAACTGTAAGATCACAATCTGAAACACTTTGACAATCAGGCAAAGCAATACGAATAACAAGAAAATTATTATTCGCTGTAATCTCTTCTGTATACGATGGAATCGTCCAAAGTTCTTCGATTAATTTGACTGTTTTTTTTGTTGATTTGTTGTTAGTCGAAATTGACTGTTCGGATGTTGTTGTTGTCATCGATGAAATTTGTTTGATTAACGATGAATCGAGATTTGTATCATCGAAATTGATTTCATCAGTTTTATTTTTCATCAAAGGTTTAACGAAACTTTTCTGTATTTCTTCAAGATTTCCAATACATTTCTCTTTGAGAACGTCGTATTGATCGTAATGAACTAGTAACTGATGTTGTGAAGCGACTAAATCAAATGTCGAACGAATTAATTGAGCATTTCGAATGATTTTCATTACATTGGGATGAACAGCAATATTTACAATAATACAAGGCTCTTAATTACAAAAAAAAGGAAACAGAATTTTTCCATAGACAAAGTTTCTATTTTCTATTTACGATTATCTATAACAGTTTCAATTGGCGAGAGAGAATACATTTTTGTGACTTCATCAGTTTTGACTGGTTCCGGCAAACGAAACCAAGTGAAAATATTTAAATAGAAGATTTTTACATTTGGTTTACTCTACGAAAGAAAAAACATCACGACAATTGTTGAAAATAAAATGAATATTCACGTGTAACATTGATCGCACGGCGAGACATGGTGTTGGCGGTGCTAACCATTCTTTGCCTTCTTTTAATGTTTTTTCGATATAATTTCTGTAAAATATGATTCAATCAATTTATCAGATAGAAAGACAAATGAGTTACTTGTAAGCTGTTGGATCACTTGATGCTAATTCATCAAGCATATTCCATACATGTTTAGCTTTCTCTAACATATCTTTTGATCTTCTATGATTAATCGGTAGGAATTTTAAGAATTTTATTCTGATCGTTTCTATGACAAATGAATTGGAATTTTCAGAAATAAAAAATCATGAAAAAAAAATTTTTTTCTCTCAAAAGAAAACTATTTTCAGAAATAAAAATATTTATTTTATTTCGATTTTTAATCCAAAAAGATGTCACTAGTGAGCGTGTGTGTGTTCATTCGATTGGCTACGATCATCATCAATTCATAAATGTTTTTCTTTTCCATCCACTGATTGATAGATAGGATGAAGGATGCAATCTCATGTTTATTATGTATATTGTTTATTTTCTTCTAGATTAATTAGACAATCGACCACATGAGTTCATCAAACACAACCAATTCCAAAGATGAAGACGTTGCCTTTTGGCTTCACAATAAACTTGGTTCACATGCTGATTTATGGTCTTCATTTAGTATCAGTTCAACATTGACACAGGAACATCTCAATTCAATTAAATCGATCTTAGATCGATTGGATACACTCGTTAAAGTTAAATTATTACTTTCCTTTGTTCATATTCCAAAACGAAATATAACTGAAGTAAATTTGTTGTTTATTTTTTGTATTGAAAAGAAGAAGTTTGAATTCAATTGTTGTTGTTGTTTTGTAGTGGGAAGATGTTTTGAAAGAAATCATTGAGCTAGGTCGACAGGATAATGTCGGCGATCAATGGATTGCTGTTATTAGTGAAATTATGAAAACATTTCCGGATAAATCATTGTTTAATCTCGATTTAACCGATGATGAATGCGAAGGTTATACAAATGGTATACAAGAACTACGAAAAACAGGTTGAGAAATCGGTGAAACGTTGTTCAAAGAAAACGTTCTTGGTTTTTTAGTAAAGAAAAATAATGATACAACACATTTACCATTAGAATCATGTTATCTCGGTCGTAGTGCATTGAAAATGTTAACTGGCGATATACCGAATCCATCGAAATGTTTCAGTCTCATACGTAAAGCTAAATCAGCACGAATTCGACAAGATTTATTAGAAAAAAGTGCTCAAACATCGAAAACAAAGAAAACATCGGATCATACTGCAATAACCGGCTCTCGACGATCAATGGACGAGCATAGTAAACAAAAAACAGTGCTAACAAACAATTGTTTCGATTTTGTTCATTTTCTTTTTCAGTCACACTTTATACATCATCGAGTTCGATACCTAAACCATCGAATGTTGGTTTTCTCAAATCGAATCAAATTAGTACAACATCGGGTATAACCGGCACATCTCGTTTTCACAATCGTCGTGAAGGAAATGTTAAAGTACTTGAATTTAGCTTTTTTTTTCAACAGAAAACTAAAAAGAAAATCAAATTCATTTGATTTAGTTACTCTCATTAGAAGAAGAACAAGCATTGAATGATAAAAAACGAAAGAAATCGACGAGTAAAACATTTGAATTTCGACTTTCATTTGAATTTCTACGTTCGTTTTCAGTGGATGACGAAGAAACACCTCAAGAGAAGAAAACATCTCGAAATAAAAAACTCAATTCTCAACAATCGACGACCGAACGTCGAGATAGTACATTAGAAGACTCAACAGTTTTATCATCCACTAATGACACACAAGATCTTCTTACGCCTACACGTCTCGATCCATACACACCTCCAATTGTAGGATCAATTTCTTATATTTATCTTTCTAATTCTATTCGATTTCAGCAAGCTACATATGCACCATTGAGTCTTAATGAAATGCCGGCAACGCCCAATCCTTTGATGAATAGTAAATCGAAATAAACGAAATAAATGAAATAATTGTCTTGTTATTTCTCAGGTTCAGCTAATGATATTCTTTATGGTCTACATCAAACACGAATCGATCGACATTATTCGATGAATAATAATAATCAGCCAAACGAGCAAGACAAACTTCTGAATACATCACCGATTCGTGCTGATCTGAAATTATCTGTAAAAGAATAAGATTTTCAAAGATAAATTGAATGTTTTTTTTCTTTCTTTCAGAACGAACAAATTGCTTTTGCACGAGATCTATTTCGTTCAAGTACTTGTTTAACACGAGAAGATAAAAGTCGAATAATAGCTTTTATCGCTGGTGTTCGTGGTATGTCGTTACAAAGAAGAATTTTCTTTTCATCAACAACACATTCTTTTGTAGATCGTTCGGCCGATCTCGATAAATCGTCGAATACGATTATTACCATAAAATTAAGTGAAAAAGATGAAACCGTTTTCGATCAAACAGGCCAATCTCAACAATATTTTGCTGAGACATTCTTTCAAATGAATACAATCACTGGTGAATGGAAACGTATTAAAAAATTACGACCAACAAATGTCATGAATTAAGATTTTCCCTTTTTTTTCTTCGTCTATCTTGTTTCTTTTTTCTCTTGGGTCGTATATACATGATGTACATATAATCGAGACAAAAAACAAATAAAAAAAACATTTTTTTCTCTTTTCGTTGTAGATGTATAAATCCATATTAAAGGAAAGTTACCTCCAATTGAATTACATACAGTCAACATGATGCCATGAGTCAAGAAAACAAACAAATGAACAACAATTATAAAAAGAAGGGGGAAAAAATAAACTACTTGAAATGAATTAAGTAAAGGGTGTGAAAACATGAATAAGCTTTTTTCTTGTTTGATTATGTAAGTAAAACTGAACTTGACAATGAGATAAGATGAAAAAGGAAACCTTGATGCTGTTTTTTTCTCTCTACTGTTTATAAAGTGTCAGTTAGTACAAATACACTGCGATAGATATCATCAGTTTGAGAGTATGTCGTCTCATGAGATGAGGAAAACTTATCATTTGTCAGTGTCGATTATGAATGCGTATTTTAAGATTTGTTAATTATCAAGATTGAAATTTCACACACAAAAAATATCGTTCGTTTTCGTTCTCTTTGATATCGAAACTTTAGTCTTTTGTTCATTGATCGTCAAGAAAAAAAAGTAATTATACTCAATTGATCGACGCTTCAACAAATGTGTCGATATCGTTCGAAGATCAAATTCTTTTCGTATAAAGAAATTCTATATTCGACTCTTTCTTTCTTTCTTTTTTGTTCATAAATATCACTCAACAGATTAGAACGAGTGTCGACATTGATATTGTTCTCTCTCTCTCTCCTTTTTCTTTGCTTTACTAACTATTTCTCATTTATACTAATAATAAGCTAACAACAATATTATTTCTCATCGGTCGGTTTGATTGTTGTTGATAGAAAAAAAAGAAAGAAACGAGCAAGCAAGTTCCTCGATAGTTAGAACGCATGTATACACATCGACATCGATGTGTAGGTGGCAAAATACACGATACGTACATCGCATGGAAGCATGCCGAAAAGAAAACAGATAAGCTTTTCTTTCTTTTCTACTCTCCCTTAACGCTCATTGGCAAATATGTACAAAATGTCGTCATTTTCTTTTCTCCTTTTGGCTTCTATTGTTCTGTTGAGTGTTATATACGTATATATACATACATACATACATATATATATATATCCATATGTAAAAGAAAGAATCTCTTGGTTTATGCTACCATTGCATAATTTGCCTCGTATATTATTATTATTTTTCTCTCCGTTGAGAACGAGGAGAACGAAAGAAATGTATTGACGATACCTCCTAAGTTTTCTCTTGTTGTTATACTGATGATCTCTTTTTCTGATCATCGAGATAGGCTGTTTATGTACTCTTCTAAGAATAATCTTCTTCTCCTTCGTCGTCGTCGTCGTCGTTGTTGTCTTCGTTGATTTATTTACATTCATATAGCATTTTTCTCCATTAAAGCAAATTCTCTCGAAATTCTTAGTCTTGTCTACTTCTGACCTTTTTCTTTATATCAGAACGAAAGAGTTTTTTTTCTTCTTTTTCTCGTTTTTAGATGACGTAGGAAACGATTTTTTTCGTTTGTTACTGTTTATTATTTTTTCCTAATTCTTTGAAAATAATTGAAAGCATGAATCTGTTTGAATTTCGAACATAATGTCGAATTCTTCACTTGCTTCATCAACAACTACATTCAGTGAAACAACTGGATTGAATGGTAGTTCAACAACATTACCATGTCGTGTTCAATTTCTCGATGATACGGATCCATTTTCAAGTGTTAATCTACCAGAACCATCACGTCCGCCAACTTTTACATTTCTTACATCGACTATTTTAAGTAATCAATTAAATAGTGTACATAAAGTTCTCAATGCTCCACATAAAGTAAAAAAAAATAATTATTTTCGAAGTTAAATATTTATTATGATTGTTGTTGTTGTTGTTGTTGAAGGTGAATGATTGTACATTACAATTATGTCGACAAGATGGAAGTCGAACAGAACTTGGACCTTATCTTGATATTGATCAATCACTTGATGAACAACGAGAAGATATTGAAGCGTTTACTGGAGGGTTAGTTTATTGATGTTTATCTAAACACCCCATGAAATACTTTTCTCATATTTTCTAATTATATTAATTATTGTCTGACATTTTTTTTTCTTTCTCTTATCTAGTCGAAAATGGTCAATTGTTCTTCGAACTCAATTGAGTGTTCGAGTACATGCTTGTATAGGTATGATCAGATTGAATCAATTGTTTTTGTTTTATATTGAATTTGACGAACAATTTATTTAGATAAATTATTGAATTCTGATGGACGAGAATTACGTCGATCTTTATTTTCGCTGAAACAAATCTTCCAAGTAAAATCTCGTTAAACAAAAAGAGAACATTGCCTTTCGATTTTCTTCTCTTCAGGATGATAAAGATCTTGTTCATGAATTCGTTAATAATCAAGGTTTACAATGTTTAGTCAAAATTGGAGGAGCAGCTGATCAAAACTATCAGAATTATATTCTACGAGGTAGATAAAAACAAAAGAAAAAGCACAAATCAATTGAATCTTTTTCTAGCACTTGGTCAATTGATGTTATATGTCGATGGAATGAATGCAGTTATGAATCAGAATGAAGTTGTTCAATGGCTTTATTCATTAATTGAATCGAGTGTAATTTATTTCTTTTTCTCGAATAACAAATAATGAAATTGCTGTTGTTTATTTTATTAAATAGTTTCGTCTCGTTGTGAAAACAAGTTTAAAACTTTTAATTGTCTTTGCTGAATATACCGAAACGAATGCACTATTAATTCTCTCAGCTGTAACGCAAGTTGATCGTACAAATAAACGATTACTTTGGTCGAATGCAATGAAAATTCTCAATGAAATGGATAATTCAGCATCGGAAGTTGTTCTTTTGATTATAACATTATTTAATACAGTTTTATCAGCTATACCTGATCAAGATACATTCTATGATATAACCGATGCACTAGAAAAACAAGGCATGCAACGATGTACACAGTATTATCTAACTAAAAAGCCAATTGAAGCTGATCTTATTGAACAGTTTAATATTTACGATGTAAATTTCGTTGAATTATAAAGTTATTGTGTTTTCGTACAAGATTTACTTGATTTTAGGCAGCATTAAGACATGAAGATGGCGATGATGACGCAGCTACTGCTCAATCGATAAGGTAGATTTGGAATTTGTTTGAGATTTGAATTGATGCATGTTTGCTTTTCGAATATGTTGAATAAATAAAAATAGATATGATTGAGGTAAACATTTGTCTGTTGTCATATCGCATGTTTTTTTTCCGATCTCTTCGCTTTAACATACACATACATGATTATCACATAACACACAACCATTTTCCCTTGCTTTTTCGCTTTGAAAATAGACGCGTACCACGTACAAAATCGATATTTGAACGTCAATCATCACGTCGTTATTCATCGTTCGATTGTGATATGAATGGATATTATGAGAATAATTTCGATGGTTACGAAACAAGTCAACATGATGAAGATATTCGACAGAATCGTTTGAATTTAATCGATACAATTTTACGACAAAATGATGATAATGATTTTGCTGAAATCGATGATTATCAAATAGCATTTAATGATGACGACGAGAATGATGAGTATGCGCTTTAGCTTTTTTCTTCTTATTTTCCTTGCTTCAAAGCTTCACAATTATTTCTTTTTTATTTTAAACTTTCGAGTTTTTTTTAAAATTTAAATCAATATTTATTATTTAGGAAAAAAATACGAGTTAAAAGTGCAACCAATGATCGACAGAGTATGCGGAGGGGTTCAGTACAACCTCAAATGCTGGCTCAATCGAAAAGCGATCAGGAAGTGTAAGCAGAAGGAGGAGAAGAATTATGATTGGTGAATGAGATTTTGAAATTGGAAATGTTTTGTAGACCAAAAGTACAACCACCACCACCACCACCAGATAGTAGTGCTATACGTCGAATGCAAAATCGATGGGAAGCAGAACACAACAACGAGGTGCTGAAGCAGCAAAAGCTCAAGTATCAAAATCAACATCAGCTGGACGAACTCGAGATCGTTGGGGATCATCCAATGACAGTCAATCGTCGTCCATTGATAAATCACGTAAATATATAAGATTCATGTTAGTCGAACAATAAATTATTCAAAATATTTTCATTGTAGAACTAAAACAAGTGCCTTCTGCCGATAATCATGCAGCTCCATTCAATCGTTATCCTCGTCCGACACCAGTGGATACTGTTACGTCCCCTCCTCCTCCCTCGACTCACGAACAACAACCTCTAAGTCCTCGAGGCAATGATTCCAAAGGATTTTCTCGTCCACCACTTGTTCATCAGAGAAGTTCAGGTAGCAGTAGTGCTATCGAAGCTTTACAACGGCAAATGAGTTTATCAACGATGAGTCCAACTGATACTGTGACTACTAATGGTCAATCGAGTGTTCATGTTAAAGAACCAAAAGTAACGCCATCGACTGAATTTCATGGAGCTGTTACACGAGCCAAAGACAGTAAGTTTGTATGCATATTTTTCAAGATTTAAAACATTGACAATAGGTTTGCAACAAGCAACAAAACCACCACTTATAATTCCTGGTATTGGCTTATCTGGTCAATTGCCGGATTCGTTATTATCGAAACCTCGAGCTGATAATAATGATCTGCAATATGACGCTATTATTGCCAAAGCACACAATAGAAAATTAATTGTTCAAGATCTTAATTTTGAAGAATTAGATGAACGAGATGATGCTAATGCTATGGGTTTTGTTGGCGGTCGACCAGGCTTTCCTCCACCACCACCTATGATGAATGGTATGGGAGGCGGACCACCACCACCTCCACCTCCAATGATGATGCCTGGTGGTCCTCCTCCACCGCCGCCGCCGCCGCCACCTATGGGTATGGGTGGACCTCCTGGCCCACCTCCACCTCCGCCTCCATTTTTACCAAGAGGTATGGGACCACCACCACCTCCTCCACCAATGTCTATGAGTCAAGGTGGAATGAGTAGTGCACCACCCGCAAACAAAGCACCGCCTATTAACAAATCTGTTAAAACTATTCGTTTACATTGGCGTGAAACTGCTCCAAATATGATGCCAACAGGACCAGGACCAAATGATTCTCTTTGGACAACATTGAATAAAGTCAAGTTAGATACGGATAAACTAGCTCAACTATTTGAATTAAAACAAAGTGAAGTGAAAATCAAAGTAAGTCATTAATGATAACTATCATCTAGACACGTATTTCTCGACTACCTATCTATTCCCTCTAGGAATCTGTAAGTATCTCTACGTTATAACCGATTGTTTTCGACATTCGACTAAATCATTTCTAACTCATATTTCTAATACTAACACAGAATTCTATTTTAATAACGCTTTGCCTGTTATCATTAATTGTGGGACATATCTGACAGTTTTTCAAGGAAATATCTATCAAACATCTTTCATCAATTTTGTTTATTCTTTTCTATAGAAAGGCGGTGACATGAAAAAAGAAATAACTGTGTTGGATACAAAACGTTCCAATGCTATCAATATTGGTTTGACGGTTTTACCTAATCCTCGAGCAATCAAAGCTGCGATTTTAAAAATGGATGGTAGTGTTATCAATAAGGAAGGCATTGAGGTAATAGACAAAATTGAATTCGTTCTTGGTTTTAGAAAAATATTATTTAATAAATATTTAGAAATTATTAACGATGCTTCCTACGGAAGAAGAAAAAAATCGTATTATCGAAGCTCAAATGGCAAATAGCGATGTTCCATTGGGTAATGCCGAACAATTCTTATCTATACTTGCGTCAATTGTTGAACTTGAACCTCGTCTTAAATTATGGTTATTTAAACTTGATTTCGATAATATTGAATTGGTTGGTTTGTTTGCTTGAATGAATTAAATCTTTGTTTTGAGACATCAGTTTTTTTCTAGGAAATTGCTGAACCTTTGATGGATCTCAAAAATGGAATTAAAATTTTAAAAGACAATAAAACTCTTCGTCGTATTCTCGAAGTACTTCTTGCCGTAGGCAACTATCTCAATGGCGCTGAAGTATAAAATATTTTCTCAAAAATAAAAACCATTAGATACATTTTTGTTTTGATTCTAGTCTTACGGTTTTCAACTTGATTATCTCTCGAAGATTCCCGAAGTGAAAGATACAGTTCAAAAACATTCATTACTCTTTCATGTGTGCAATATGGTCGTTGAAAAATTTCCTGACACCACTGATTTCTATTCAGACATTGGACAAATCACTCGATGTTCAAAAGTATTCAATTGAAATTGTTTTTTTGCTCACATTTACATGCTCATATTTTCGATTTGTTAAGATTGATTTCGATGAACTCGAACAAAAATTAACCAAACTCGAAAATGATTGTCGAGCTGCATTCGAATATCTCCGTGTAATTAGCAAACACGAAACACCACAAGTGAAAACTAAGTACGTATTAAAACAATGAAATCTTTCGCAATTCTTCCCCTCTAAATTGAATAAAAGTTAACAAAAAACAAAACAAAACATTATAGTGCATGGACAAATCATTTTCTTTCATGTATGTATTCGCTTATTCTTTCCACATACACATCAATAAGATTCTCGACATTGCTTCACAATCGAAAACAATCTTTGCTTGATTGAAAAGAAAAAAAAAACAGATGTATTTCACACGCACGCTATCAAATATGTTTTTCGTTTGTTTAGACTAGCTGAATTTTTATGTGATTGTGCCGAACGTATTTGTTTACTTCGATTGATTCATCGACGAGTTATAAATCGTTTTCAAAAATTTCTCCTTTGGCTCGGCTATCCAAGAGGTATCATTCAAGAAACCAAAATAACCAATTTCTGTAAAGTTCTCAGCGAATTTGCGCTCGAATATCGAACAACACGCGATCGAATAACAACACAAAAAGAGAAAAAACAAACGCGAGACAATCGAGATCGTACTCGAGGCAAACTCATAACTGAAGTTCGTTCGATGATCTTTCATTTTAATTTCATAATCGATTTATTTTTCTACGTCATCTATAGATTATTCCTGAGAAAAGTGGTTTACTTAAACATGCTCTACCGAATGATATTCGTACTGATGACGAAGCGGAATTCGTCTATCAACGATCGAATGATAATAATAAAAAATTAAATCATGATAGTTCACGTACGACAGTTACTCCATTGAAACATCAGCAACAGCAACACCAACAACAGCAACACCAACAACAGCAACAGCAACAGCAAGCAGGTGGCTTAGCAGCAGCGATGAACAATGCATCGAAACAAGAAATTATGATGCCTGGTCATCGTCTACGAGAACGAGCCTCTGGCTTGAAAAAACCAACTGTTCAATCTCCATCAGCATTAAGTGTTAAACAATCATCCAGTAATCCGAATGAAACCGAAGCTTTCGATACAAGTGATGAATTACTCGATGATCTCGTGAAAAATGCGACATTAACAGCATCGAGAGATGCTCTTAAACAACGGAAAATAGCTCGATATGGCGCTCAAAGACGATCATGTAATTATTTTCTTATTCAATAGATAACACGTTACATTCAATTTGACTTTTCTTCGTTTTTAGTACGTCGAACACTTCATCTTGGTTTGAATGAAGAAGAACGTGCTGAAGTACTTGGTGCTGGAAATAAATAATTTGTTTATTTTCATGACTAATCTCAATAAATTTCATTTCTTGTTTTCTTTTTAATTTGCCCGATCCTGCGCCGGTGTCTTCTTGTTTCGAATTCATTGTACATGCGTTTGTTTTTAATAATTAATATTTAAATTAAAGCTGCTTATCGAGAAATTGAATCTTCATAATCATTTTTGTTTTTTCTTGTGTTTGTCTTTCAAAATAAGCAAAAAAAAACAAAAAACGAAACGTATGATCTAGACGCTTTTATCGCTAATCTGTGTTGCTGTTTTTCCTTTTCTTCTTCGTTTTTTTTTAAATTGTACAAATATGTCTTCAATTTTTTTTCTCGAAAACAAAAAAAAACGAAAAAAACATTTGATTTTACAGTCAATAAAGAATTACAATCGAATCGAACGTTTTGTAGATTATGTCGGAAGATACAAATACGAATGACGAATCCAAAAATTTGGATAATTTACTAGATGATGCTTTGACTGATTTTGATAAATCAACGCCTGTAGCAGCAGCAGCAGCGTCGTCGTCATCATCGACAACAAAAAAAGATGAAGATAAAAAACCGGCGAAAGATTCATCACAAACAGCACCACCGCCATCCGATCCATTGCAAAAAACATTCGAAGCCATGTGTTTTAATGACGAAAAATTTCTCAATGAACTCGATTCATTACCGAATATTCTTTCGAATTTTCCGTTCGGTTTAGGCGAAGAAAATGCTGAAAATGACAGTGAAAATAATATATTTAATTTATTTTCTCAATTGGGTAAACATGCTGATTTATTACAAAAAATCAAAGATGAAGATATTGAAAAAGCTCTCGAACAACTAGCTGATCAACCATCGACAACAAATCAAACGACTGCATCAGCAACAACAACAGCACCACCGCCCAATGAACCACATATCGAACAATTGAATCTATTTATGTCGAGCATTCTATCAAAAGATGTTATGCTACCTGCATGTCAAGCTGTCGACGAATCTTATGACGAATGGTTAGCTAAGAATAAAGATAATTTAACTGAAGAAGAACTTCAACGTTATACGAAGCAACATCAATGCGTAAAAGATATTTGTCAAGAATATGATAAGCCGGCTGATGATGGTCAACAAGTTCAACGTGTTCTACAAAAATTTCAACAATTACAATCATTCGGTGATCCACCGAAAGAATTAGTTTTTTTTCCTGGTTTGCCCGGTTTCGGCAGTGGAAACGAACAGAGTTTATTCGATGAAGCCTTTTCAGAAGCAGATAAAGTCGGACAAAACGAAAAGGACTGTTCGATAATGTGAGAGAAGAACAGTTTTTGCTCTTTTTTTTAAATACAAAGTTGATTTCCATAAAACTGACTAGTCGATGCTCAGTTAAAAAGCTGTTCGTTTATTTTCCAGTTGTGTTCAGTTTTCATTCTCTACATATGTATTTCAACGTTTATTTTGTGTTCTGTTTTTGAGTGCAAAAAAAAAAAAGCTCGCATATGCTCAAAAATGATTTCGATTGGCTACAATGAATATTTCCCACTGATCATAAGAATAATCTGCGACGTTTAAACCACCGATTTCTATTTCTGTTATAGGCATGCTATTTGTCAGACATATATACGCACTTCAGACAGATATAAACGACTTTCAATGCATGATAACACGTCTTGTCTCATTTAGAAAACGAACAAAGCATCAATATGCATTCTTACCATATTTATTCGACGGATGTCGAGTACCCTAATGCAATTCAAATTCTTAGTCATAGTTCGACCGAACATGCCCGTTGAATGACTTCGAGAGAAAAAAACAGAACAGAACAATGATACATTTTATTTTCGACCGGGAAATCCCTTATTTATCTATGCAAATATCAGTAGGTATGTATGCATTATATGTATATATACACGGTGTTTTTTTATCAATTTGATTCCAAAAAACAAAAGTCGATCAAAAATCTTCTTCAATAGTTTAAGTACATTATCATTCAATTAAAGGTAAATTTCAAACAAAGATGCTATAATATTTCTACTCTCTATCCTCTGACGCGCAAATTACAAATGTAAAGTTAATTTCTAATGTTTAGATGAATTCTCAAAATAGTAAAGTATCATTTTCTTGTGGTGAAATCAGTAAAAGAAGTAATTTATTATTGTTCGAAAAAAATGGTAAATCTTCTCTTTTTTTCATACGATTAGATATCAATAGTGATTCACCAACATCCATCACAGATGAATCTTATTTACGGCGTATGTAATTCTAATTTAGATTTGCAAATTTGCATTTGATTTTCCATTAGCTCCGTACGATGAAAAACGTGATCTAAATACTCCTCTTCCGCCAGATATGGATAGTCCATTAAATCATTTGAATGCTGTTGATTTACTAACAAATGGTTTAGATATTTTTAATGGAAGTGTTGAACCTACGCAGAATATTTCTCAAGAAATACCATTCAATGAAAATGAAATTAATCAAATATTTTCTCCTGCACAAAACAGTCCATCCAGTCATGAACAACTACAATTCGCTGCTGAGCCCAATGATAGTTTTCGTTTTCGTTATGAAAGTGAAATCAATCGATTAAATCAATATCAACGATATCTTCGAACTAAATCTGGCTCATCAAAATATACGCATCCAACAATAAAAGTATTCGAGAGAGAGAGAGAAAAAAAAGGATCTGTGTCATTGTCTTTTTCTCATAGATTCCACAAAAATGGTTAGATGTCTATCGTGGATATTACATTCAAGTTAATTTAGTTACAATGCCAATAGAAATCAACAATGTTTGCTATGTACATCCGTATAAAATTACGTCACAAGAAAATGGTATTCTAAAAAATCAAGTAAACGATACACTTTATTTTCCGATTACCTCGCTTGATCGATCGTCTGGCGAGAAAACGTGAGAAATATGAAAACTGAACATTTTCGATAGATTCTTTTGTTTGTTTTCTCATTTAGTTTTAAAATAACCTTAATAAAAAGTCTTCAAAGTGAATTACAAAATTTAACATACTTTCGACAATTCGATTCAAGTAAAATTTTGAAAAAAGACAAAAAAAGAACATTGAACAATTTCATTTTACAGATCAATATGATTGTCTATACATAAAACATAAACAACATTCAAAAGAAATTATATCGACTTATCATTTGAATAGATGTCATTTAGTATTTAAAGTTGTTGAATTCGATCAAATTCCTCCATACTCACAGGAACCAATTAATGTTTTTCATCATACTTCACTTTGGAGTCCAGCTCTCAAAGATACACATGCAGATGATCCAGGTTCATAATTCATTTACGATCAAAAATTGAATTTGTTTCCTGTTTATTTTCAGATTCATTTTCTGATGAACTCCAACAAATTCATTGTATACCACAATATGGCAGTTGGTTTGGAGGAGAGAAATGTGTTATCATCATGCCAAATTCAATCAAAAAGAAAGGTACGATTTGATTCAATTAAATAAAAGAATTGTCGATTTTAACTCTATTCGATAGAATATACAATACAATTTTCTATCGATGGATTTGGAATTATTCCAATTGATAATATCATTCCGATTTATACGCGAACTCTTCTATTTCAAATACCACGATGTCCAATTCCAGAAGGTGATCACGATCGAGATATTTCGATTGACATATTCAAAAATCAAAAACATATTCAAAATATTCCATTTACATATCTCACATGTATAGAAACGAATTCTTTTCTCTCGTTATTCAGTATGTATTTTTCGTAAAGCATTTAGAAAAGTGATTACTCACAATACACAATGTGATGGAACTTGTTTCTTGAAACATGAAGCGAATAATAAACGACAACGAACGGACAGTACCAATTTTTTAAATATGCAGTTCGATCAAATGACTATCGAAGAAGTTGACATTTTATTTTATTTTTCTACTTGATTTTCTAGCTCATGCTTTGTTTTTCTTGTTTAGAAACCAAAAACAAAGCCGTCATCTTGTAATCAATCGAATAATTCAATTGTTGAATTTCAACGATCAGTCGAAAAATATTTTACTGACTTAAAAAACGCACTAAGTGTATTTATTCGAACAAATAATCCTTCAGCATTATTCCATCGAACCAAAGGTTTAATAACACGTGAATTGACTAATTCATTACTTTTACATGAAGCAATTGCAAATGGTCAAATAGAAATTGTCCTATCGTTAATCGAACAAATTGCCGATCGACCTACATCAAATGATCTATTCGAAGAAGTCAATGAATATGGAGAAACACCTTTGCTTATTGCTGCAAAATTTAATCAAGGACAAGTCGTTGAATGTATATTAAAAAAACGACCAGAATATGCTAAACACAAAGATAAAAATGGAAATAATCTATTTCATCTGTTGGCAAATCTCAAAGGCGATCAAGGAGTTGAATTGATTGAAAAGATTTTATTAATTCTATCCGATGAATTATCCATTGATTTATTGAAAGGCAAAAATGAGAACGAAAAAACACCGGTAAACGTTGCTCAAATCAATGGTAATATCCTAGTGGAGAAACTATTAATTCCCACAAAGGGTCAAGAAGACTTAAAATGATAAAGTTTTTTTTTGTTTTTCTTTTATTATTATCGTTTTTCGAATAAATAAAAGAGTAACATTTGGTTGGATAGTTCCTGCCAACTTTTTCCCTGACTGTGTTTTTTTCTCACATGACTCATTGACTATATAATAAGTATTTCATAAGCAACCAACTCTTTTAAGTTATAGATTCACCTTCAGATTCTGTGCTTTTTCCTTTTTAACAAAGTAAACAAACTCATGGCCGACTTGACTGACCAAATCATTACCAACGGATTTACTAGTACGATTGATAATAACAGTGAATCAGATTTTGTAATTGAATTATGCTTTTAGACTTGGATGATATGTCGCTTTCTCCACTGCCAGCGGATATTCTGGGTAATTTGTTTTAAGATGAATTTTCATTTATTCTAAATAGATCCATTTTATTTTCATTTAGAAGAACTAACTCGAAGTTCCCAATCGAATCAAAACCCAGGTATAAAGAAAACAAATTGAAAGTTTTTTTTAAATAAATATCATTCCTTTGATTAGACTTTTCGGAAAATTTACAGCCGTCTTTATCACCATTTAATAACTGTTTGTAGTCTTTTAAATTTCGTTTTTCAATATATAAAAGAAACTAAATTTATATTTAGCAAATCAAACTGATTCCAGTCAATTTTTAGAAGATATTTTCAATAGTAAATTTTGATTAAATAAAAACCATAATGGAAATAATACTTTTTCTTATAGTGCCGTCAATGGTTGCTGCATCAGATAATATGAAAACAAATAATTCACAACTAGAAATGATTGCACAACCGTCTTATGGCAAAAAACTACGTTATCGCTGTGATTATGCGAAAAATGACAATCGTTTGGGCGTTCTTAAAAACATCAATGAAAAATCCAATTATAAAGGGCCAGCGATTCGCGTAAATAGATGCAGAAATATTTGTTCACAAAGATTTCTCTTTGATTATCTAGATTCCTCAAATGTATTTACATAATTCTGGAGAATATTTTGTTCGTGTTACACTTATTACTGTTAAACATAACACAACCGATCGACATTATATTCATCCATATGAGCTCGAGGATCCCGTTCATACGCAATTCAATCAACGGGACATAAATTCAGTTTATTTTCCAATAGAAAATGAAGACTGTCAAACGGGAATTAAATGGTAAAAAAGAAGAAAATTATGAAATTACTTGAATTTTTAATTTTGATTGAATTTAGTTTTTCAACTTTAAGAATCGTTAAGAGTAACGCATCGGAAGTAAAAGCATACGGCAATTTTCATGCCTATGATGGTGGACGTAAGTCATTTTTCAAATTCATACATTCGTTTTAGTTAATTTTTTCATAATATTTAGATTTAACATCAAATTTATCCATTCCTCAATTGAAGAATCACAAGGAGACCGTCATTGAATTTAAACTTGATCAAACTATATTAGCATTTACTATTGTCAGACAATATGTTAACAATAATGACATACGAACCGATGTGTATACTGAATCAACAATATTCTCACACATAATGATAGAAGGTGAAGCAAAAGGAAAAGAGAGTGAAACTGAACAAAATACACAGTTAATCGATGGTGAATCTGTTACAAGTGCACCACCACCACTTTGCCGAGTTTATAAATATGCACCTCGATACGGTTTTGATACAAGCGAAGAAGATATGGTCATTTTTCTGACGAATAAACTCGAACCAAAAAAATATGAAGGTTGGATAAATTATTTTTCTTTATTTGCTTGCAAATTTCTCTATTTTTCGTCATTATTAGATCTACAAATATCATTTGAATGTGATACTGCCAATGGTCGATGGGTATATTCTCTTCCTAAAGATAAAATTGAAATAAAAGATCGAATGGTTTCGATCAAAACACCGATATTTTCCGATTCAATTGAAGGAATTCAATCTGTTGATATTAATCTCAAACAACAGAGTCGACCGATTGAAACAATTAAATACTTCTATCTTTCAACAAGTAATTTCTTCAATCAATAACTATACTTTTTCTTAACATGTTTCATACTTTTATTTCAAGATAATTCATGTTTCAAATGTCTATTGAATGAACTGCCTGATCTACCTCAACCAATACAAAATACTCCAATTAAACGATCGTTGGATACAGAATATCAGCTCGATGTTCCACATTCTGTTGAAACACCATCTCCAAATCCATCTGCAGACAATTTCTCAGACATACTTGTGAAATGTATTAGCGCTGTATTTATCAATAATGATTTCGATGATTTCTATCGTCTTTGTCGAGGACAATTACGAGAAAAACCTGAATTACTTCATACAGCAATTGAAAATAACAATATCGATGTACTGATCAAATCTATTCCATTATCGTTAAATAGTATTCTTAGACTGAAAAATTCCAATGGAGAAACAGCATTACTACATGCCATACGACTCAATCGAATTGAGATTGTTCAAGCAATACTCAACAAATCAAAATCCGAACCACTCATTAATGATGTTGACAGTGAAGAAAATAATATTTTTCATTTGATCGCATTACATTCCAAATCATTAGAAATTTTTAACTTATTAATCAGATATTTCGAACAAAACAAAATATCAATTCAAAATACATTCGACCGTCCCAATAAAGATCAATTCACACCTCTACAATTAACTGTTTTGAAAAATAATCAAATTATCATGAAATTGTATTTAAAACACTTTCGTCGAGATATTTGTCGAACAAAAGATTTAACAGGTGACAATCTTGTTCATCTAGCAGTTCGATACGGTGATTTAGATATGATTAAATATCTAGTTGAAAATGAAGATTTTAATCAACTAGCCAATCAATCCAATTTCAAATCAACACCAAAACAATTGGCACAATTGTTAAAACGCGACGATATCGTCGAATACTTTGAGGAAAAGTATCCTGAACCAATTGTTAAAGATACAGACAATAGTTCCGACGACGACAATCATTAAAATATTTGCTTATTTTGATTTCTTTTTTTATCTTGATTGTATATTGTAATTGACTTAATCAATATAAAATCATGTAATCGATTTCTACTCAAACCTATTTGACTTTGTTGGTTATACAAACTCTACCAATATTTTCCATTCTTATCTGTCCCATAGATGAATAAAAGAATGGGAATATCCAGATTCCCTTCCGTTTTCTTTCTTGTACTTTTCGACGTGGGAATACTATCGTTCTTAATCTTCCCCTGTATGCATATATATATATATATAAGCATGATGACATTGAGATCATGTAAATTTTTGATATTCACAGATCAAAATGGATTATTCGTGTTCATCATTGAATACACAAACTATGGAAGAATTACTAGGTATTATATCAACACTTCAGTTAGGTCTGCTTCATATTCAATTATTTCGATTTTTATTTATTCATCTTTCTTAGATGATCATTCTACGATTAATAATACTTTACTTCAAATAGAACCTCGAATTAGAAATGAACGACTTCATATCATAGCACAACCGAAGGCATCATATGATTCTGACCAAAATAGTTACCACATTCTTGCTAATGATCAGTCGAATCAATACAAATATCCAACTATTCGAGTAGATACTATTGATTTTCGAATAAATTATCAAGTAATCAATTTATTTAAGATTCCATATTGGCTTGAACAAGATAGTAAACTCTACATTCGAGTAACGTTAGTGACTGTCATTAATGATCGAATGCCTTATCATTATATTCATCCTTATCGTATCGACACAATCGATGAAAATGTACTTGTCGATAGAGAAAATAATTCAATTTACTTTCATCTTGAATCAAACGATTATAAACAACGAGAAAAAAGGTTGATATAATACATTTCTTTTCGACATGAATCGATTTTAAAATCAATTCTAGTTTTCAAATTTCTATTACAAAGAAAATCGATCATGAAAAATCATTACGTTTATTCGATCATGGTAAATGAAAACCCACTCATTTCATAGAAATCTCTCTATTTTTTTTTTGTAAAGATGCAATCTATTATGAAAACATTGCCGCTCAAATCTGTCAACAATTAAAAGATAACTCTACTTCTCATCAATTCTATCAATCTCAACTTGTATTTACTCTTGCTTATCAAAACAGTCAAACGCGTTTTCCGTCCCTATTATTTTATACTACAGTTAAATCTCAAGTTATCTTAGAACAAAATATTAATTCTGTTTTTCCATCAAATGAATTGATACGATGCATTCCTCGGCAAAGCCGATGGCATGGAGGCGAACAGATGATCATCAATTTTCCCGATGACATACAACAAAAAAGTTGATCTTACATTGATTAACAAATCTTTTTCTATTATTTCTTCGTAGGATACACAATCTATTTCGATTTCGGACAATATGGTTTGACAATGATCGATCATATCGAACTATTCGATCAAAAAACAATTCTATTTCAAATACCTCCATGTTTGTATCGATCAACGGACAATGAACACGTCAAAGTTTGGATTCACATTCAAGAAAACAATGTTCTATTTCGAACAATTGACTTCTCCTATTTCGCACGTATGTTCTTCGATAAGATTTTATAAGAAAGAAAAAAAAAACAATCGCATTGTGATTTATTTTAGTCAGTAAATGTACGAAGAAAACACTTGAAAATACATCGAAATTTGGTAGATATACATACTCATTTCTCTTGGCATGTTTATTTTATTTTTTTCGTCTAGAAACTCAAACGCAATTGGATCAATATTTTACTAAACTAACTGATTCTATTGAAACATATATTCGTATGAATGATCCATCGAAACTATTTCGTCGTACTCGAATTCTTCTTCTACAGAAAACAATCAATCCGACTGTGCTACACGAATCTATCGAGAATGGTCATGGACGATTAGTATTTATATTTATCGAACAAATCATCGATATACCTTCGGCAAATC
>ERZ781398.1154-NODE-1154-length-25711-cov-4.815949_pt1 | contig 25711 bp, 31 predicted proteins | sample MGYA00433077_ERZ781398 | MGnify/ENA primary metagenome ERZ781398 (study PRJEB29847, sample SAMN06458254) | wastewater metagenome | isolation source: Wastewater bioreactor | place: South Africa: Cape Town | study: EMG produced TPA metagenomics assembly of the... | reverse complement strand
AAATATTTCACATGCGAACTAAGTCTTTGCACAGCAGCTACGAATCCATATTTATATAGGAGATATTTCCAAAACATCGTCACAATAGTATCTTGTATTTTTGATATTGTTAAAGAATTTCCGGCTATATAATTTCTGCTCGACATATCAAAAGATACAATTGAACTATTGGGTGAAAAAGCTAATATCATAAGAATGATTTTAATCAATGAAGGATCCGATTCTAATCTCGACGCAAATCTTTCCATTTTGCTTTCAACATCTCCCGTATAGAATGCACTTAGACCACTTCGAAGTAATGGATCATGTAAACCATTCAATTCACGCATAATATAGCCACTATGAAATATACCAAAGCCTCGAAAATTATTCTGTGTTAATTCTTCTGACGTTTCGAAAGATATTTCATGAAAATATCGAGTACGTTGAACAAATGGTATAAACAATGCATAGAATCGTCTGTAGATATTTAAAGCTGTTGTTGGCTTCGAACGAACTTTCAATGGTAACATTAGTTGAGCTTCGAACAGTTGTTTTGTGGTTGGAATGATTTCTGTTGCATCATAAGCATGAATAATATTCGAAAGAAGATCCCATTCATCTCTTGACAAAGTCGAACGATCATTTTGCAATAGACTCAATGTACAAGGCTAAATAAAGACAAGAAGAAGAAAAAAATGCCATTGTTGCTAACATGTTTGAAAAAGAAAACCTGTGGGAGTGAATGGACTGTTCGTACGTGAACTATTTTCATATCCTTTACAGATGAACATTTGTTCAAGTTAAAACGTCGATTACCAATTAATTCAGCATCCATTCCAAGTGCTAAACATTTTTGTAATCGACAAGCCGAACAGCATCCTCTTGTTTTTTGATTGATTTCACAATTATTTTCTTTCGAACATCGTCGTGATTGTTTTTTCTTTCATAATAAAATTGAATTAAAACAAACAAGAAGAATTATTTGTCTTTAGATTCATTCAAATTTCTACTTTTGGTTTATTTCCATGTCGACGAAAAAATGTCTTACATGATAAACAACTCATCACGTTGAAATTTATTCCACGTGCTGTATCGCCACATACCAGACATACTAAGGGTAAATTACAATTTCGTTTCGTTAGCATGTTGTTGTTTTTTTCTTTCTTTTAATGATTTATCAACATCAAATCTAGAAAACAACGAAAAGAAATATTATGTTAGTCACACTATTTTCAAAACAATGCATTTCGATAAATATACTGATACAAGAGCTTGACGTCATTCATAGACGTACTTCGAAACCTGAAAATGTTCGAGATAAACACGATGAATCAACAGATAAAATTGTGTCTGACCGATTTAATTTATGATTAAAATAAAATTTATTTCGTATTTCATTGTGTTGTTCAAATATATTTTGTATATTGAATATAAATAATGAATTTGATTTCGATGAATTGAATGTAACAATACGACATGCAGTCGAAAATATTAATACCATAAGAATGATTTTAATATAAACACTATTGGGATGCATTTGTCTAATGAATTTAATAGAATTTGTTGTGACATATGGAGAATACATAACATCGCAACCGGCACGAAATGCTGAATAATCAAGAGCTTGACTAGATATTGTTGAGTAATCATTTTGAAGAAGATTCAATGCACAGAGCTGACAAAAGAAATGTTCGCATATGAAAATATTTAAAGAAAAGTCAATATTTCTGATAATTTCTTCATTTTTCGACTAGTTTTCGATGTGTCAAGAGTATATCGATGACTATCGATTATTTTCGGATCCATTCCCACTGCTAAACATTGACTTCACATTCGTTCTCATAGAGACATTGCTGTTTAACCTATGAAAGAAACAAAAAAATTAATAAAATATAATCTTTTTCTCTTATCTCATACTTCAGATTTATTTGCGTATCGCCGAAAGAAGGTTTTACTGGACACGCATGCTATCACATTAAAATTGAATCCATGTGCAAAATCAAGGATACATTGTATATCCGTTGTCTCCGACGATAAGCCTAAAACAAGAAACGTCCCTTCAGAGTGCATTTTTTCGAGATAAAAGTGCTAATCGTGACTTTCTGAATAAAAATAAAAGAATGTCTTCTTTCTACTTGTATCAAGATAACTGAAATACTTAGTCGAGTTCAAATTTCTTTTTTTCTTGAAATAATATGCAAAAGTTAGCTTCAGACATAGCACACGTTTGACGCGTGATAGTCGAACAAATTATAAAATATTATCTAAAATAAGTATGTAAGATGGAATGCCATCTTGACAAGACAACAGTATTCTCTCGTCTTTTTTACCTAATGCCACGAATAGACAAGTCCTCAGATGTTTTTTTTTCACATTTTTTCTTCGAAAGAAAACAATAATTTATCAGATTGTGACTTTCAATGCTCTCTCATTCTTTTTTTTTGTTTAATCATAATTAACAAGTAATACGATCGAATTATCCTTTGTTTTATCTTTATAGATAATTATAAATATTAAAAAAAAATGAAAAAATTACTAAGCCTTTCTTGATAAGATGAATGTTCATAACAGATTTTTAAAACTAAACCAAAAAGTACTTTTTTCCGGGAAAATGTAAACTATATTAATTAATTAATTATATAGAATTTGTCAACGGTAAATTTATTCCTTTTTTTAAACACTTCTGCATGAATAAATCCTAACAATTAAATCAAGTCATGCACTCAAGTGCAGTTTTGTTTCATGTAAGGAATGTTTCCACCTGATATGATGAAAGTATGTCGATAAGAAATAGTACATTTTCGTATATAAAGAAAGATCTTAATATTAGAAGATCAATTTTTATTAAGTATTTATTTTGTTTAAATTAAAACTAAAATTAGAAAGTTTAATTTACCTTTAAGAAGGTATAGTATTGTTCCGTTCGATTCGTATTGGATGAGGATAAACCCTCTGCACTTAACTAAAGAAAAACAAAAAAATATGGGATAGATAGTTATTTTGCTTCATGCAGAGTGCATTTTACTTTTCGCCGAAACAAAGCCTCAGCAATATATAAATAGCTAATTATTACGCTTAACGAATATTATTAATTATTATTTTTCTCTTTTTTTTTATTCTTCTCGTGTTCTCATCTTATGATGATTTTACTCATTTGATTACTAACTACCTATGGTTAAATAAAACTTGACAAGAAAAGATGTCGTTGTAAAACAACTGATTGTAAGCGTTCTTAGTTCTTATTCTTATGAATACGTATAATCATAGATATTTAACCAACGTGATTCTCGATAGATAGAAAGAAATGTCAGAATTTGAAAGATTTTCATTGAAAGAAAACTAAGAATAGTTAATAGAAGAATAAATTCCAAACAAATCAATTTTCGATGCATTATTCGTGTAAGAATTATGATCGAACAAACGATTGTTATTGTTGCGAATGTTAAAAGTATAATTGAAAGATTATCGATCAGTGATAGATGACGTTTTTTTGTTGTTAATGGTTGTTGAAGATTCGTAATTTGATTTTTGTTCAAAACATATTCAAAAAGAACAAATCCAATAACTGAACAAAACGATAGAATACTAAGATAAAATGACATTGACAGTATTTGTTTTGACATAGATTTATTTGATACAATCACATTTTGACATTGTTTAATAAAATGATATTGTTTGAATTCATTTGTATTCTTAGCATGCCGTTCAAACAATGCTTTCGATGCTTGACGTATGCCAATTTGATGAAAGATTCTCAATGCACATGTATCATAATCATTCCATGAAAGATTTTCTAATAGATTATGATCTTGCAAAAATTTTAATAGTTCTATTTCGAGTCTCAATCTATCATCTGACATTTCTCCTGATTCGAAATAATGATAGTCATACGGCATCGTTTTTTTAACAATAGAAAAAAAGCGCGTCTTTTGATATTCTTAATGAAATATTCGTTAAACGTTTTTATTCATTTGATTTCATTTGAAAAACTTGAAAATAAACAACAGCAACAATAACAATTCGTTTCGTTTTTATTTAAGTTTGCACGTCTCTCAAAACTAAGCAGCACCATTAAAAATGCAATGAAATTTATAAATAAATGAGGATGAAACATTGCACATAAATAAATATGTATATATATATATAATATATAGACCACAGGCATTTGAATATTACTGTACACTTTGTCTGGAAGTCGAATCAATCTGACGTCTATCGCATATTCATATAATCCGGTGGTTGTTGAGTTTGTTTCATATGTTGCTCGACAAAATATTCGATGACACGATAAATAAATTCATATTGTCGTTCGGTTTGAACTAAACCTAAATATAGACAATAGGAAACGAAAGTTTATTTTACACTTTTAGTTTTTCTTTACCTGATCGTTGAGAACGTATATGTGTAATTAATCCCGGAATTTCAATTTCAATATCAAAACCTTCGGTACGTATTCGATTGAGAATCATATCGATCGCTATTGTTGCACCTGATCGACCGATGCCTGCACTACAATGCACAATCATTGGTGATGCATTCAATTCAGTGCCTAACGGTGTTGAACAACCAATTTTTTCAAAGAAATCAAGTAGAACAGTAAGTTGAGTATTATCACGTTGATTTGACACCAATGGTGAACCTAAATTTCGAAAAGAAAAACAAAAATCAAATGGATAGGATAGAGAAAAAAAAACGAAAATCCTCACCATGATCACCCCACGCTAAATATTGCCAATGGAATATTTCCCATGATCGTCCATCATCAGTCGTTATTTTCAATGTTCGTAGACGATAGTAACAATCATCATCGTTTGTTGTTTGCGTTGGCATTTGATAGCCAGCCGATGGAAGTGAACGTAATGTTCGTGATGTATTACTCGGAGCTTGAGCAGGACCGTAGTTTGTTTCGTTTAAATTTTCAACTGTAACCGTTCCGTAGGTTTTACTCGTATGAACTTCCGGCCAATAACGAGCACATTTATTCTATTGAGAAAAATGAATTTCGTTTTGTCTTTCGAAATTGAATCTACCTTCATTCCTTCGGTTTCTCGCGTAATCATAACTATCGATTTGACTGTTTCTTGTTGAACCATATGCCAGAAATCATTGATCGTAGTTGTTAACGGTCCTTGTGTCGCAATATACTCGCGTCCGAGACTTTCAATCGGTGGTCGAATGTAATTCGCATTGATATAATCAGTAACTGAATAATTTTTCAAAACAACACGTGTTTCATCGAACGGTAGAATGTTTTTAAAACGATTTCTCGATCGATTGTCAGTTTTTTCGCCGTATTTTTTCGAATGTAAACTCGATCGCATTTCTGATTGTTGATTGAGCAGATCGAACTCAAAACTAAAGCCTGTCCGATGACCATGCTGTGGTGAAACTAATTTCGAAAGATATTCACAACGTTGATGTACGTCACGTGCATGAAACCAATTGGCTGAACACGGTTGAACGAGACGAAATGCTGAACCATTGGTTGCAACAAGAATGTTATGTTTCAAATAGAAATGTATGAGATCATCGAGTGATTTAAAACGATCGATTTGTTCTCGACGACCTTTACCATCGAGAAACCATTCGTTATTTAAACATTTGATTTTAATATTTGCGATATCGTTCTGTGTTTTAACACAAATAACATAATCGCCTGGTATGGTCTCCGAATCACGTACGAGAAAGAGACCAACTTGATTCGAAGTATTGAGAATTGATTCTGTTTGAGAATGAGATATTGGACCATGATAATATCTAAAATACAGTTATTCGATATTGTATTAAGAGGATGAATCCGTTCGAATACTTTTCAAATGTTGGCATTTGTGCAAGAATCGGCACAGTTAATTCGATGATTTCATTGTTTTTCTCTCGAAGTTCGCCAACATTTTGTCGATAATGTTCAATCATATCGTATAATGTTGAGAAACATTCTTGTCGTTCGCCTAAATCGAAACCATCGTTGGTGCGTTGAACTCGTATATGAGTAATTTCTCCATTGGCACGTCTAATTTTAGTGTTTGAAAACAAAAAAAAACAAACTATTGTATCATATGAAATATTCGATTCACATACCGAACGGAGAGAACATATGCATCGGATTTTGTTGTCGATGGACGTACAAGAAAACTTCCAGGAGTTCCTTTTTCTTGTAGAAGTTTTTCAGCTTCGATGCCCGATAAATCTCGATGAAAGAAACTTGAAAACAGAACAATTTCTATTTTTTGTCAAAAATTCTCCTCGTTTACCTTCGAGTCAATCGACCAGCCATGGTTTTCAATCACTAGAGAGCAAGCAAGAAGAAAAAAAAATCTCAAAAAAAAAACTTTGCTTGAATATATAAATATGTACTGTCGCCGAAATCAATAGGACAACGAACGTTGATCTTAGCGACACATTTCATAAGAAAACGAAAAGAAATTTTAAGATTTTTTTTTCTATCACAAAAAAAGAATCAGTTGAAGAAAAATACTCGATGTGCTTTTTGTTGTTGTTTTTTTTTATTAAAATAGATTTCAATCAGTCTAATCATGACATCTATGTTTGCGATGATGTTAGATTGCTACTTATTGTCACTTTGGAAGTTCGTGTCGATGGTCCGAGTAATTTGAGACTTTGTCCATTATCTAAAGCCATCATTGGCGTACGTTTAGCAGCAATCAGTTCGGGTGGACCTATTTTTCGACGAGTTTTAGGGAGTTTTGAACGTGCACGTAGATGAGTGTAAAAATTTGCAAATGTTTCAACAATAATCGGCATAGGCAAATCAATAATTAACACACCCGCAACTAGATCAATATATTTTTCTTTTCGAAATGAAATGTAAATCTCGTTTACCTGTTGCAACAGCACCAATTAACATGCCGAGCATCGTTTTCGGATATAAATCTCCGTAGCCAATTGTTGACATTGTTATTATATTGAACCAAAGTGCATCAGGAATCGATCGAAACATATTCTCATCGGGATGTCGAGTTGTCATTCGTTCAGCATAGTAAATCAATGAAGCAAATATAGCGACAGCAATGAGAACGAAAAAAATCAGCAGCCAAAGAACAGACGATGAATATTGCATTGATGTTACGATTACTTTCAAACCTGGATGATGATTAAATAATTTAAATAAACGCATAATACGTATTGTTGAAAGTAGATCAAGTGCTTCATTATCATTGACATTTAATTTTGTCAATGCCCACGTAAAAAGAAACCAAAATGTAGCCAGAAAATCAATAATATTTAAAACAGATTTACAGAAAACTTTTTTATTTGGACTAACAATAAATCTCATGAGTATTTCGAAGATAAACCATGAATTACCTAGAAGAATAATTGAATTAATGAAGAGAGAAAAATAAAACATACAAATCCATTCGACAATATCAAATGATGGATGAACATGTTGCCGACTTAATATCGGCGTTCGATCTGTTGTTGTTTTATTAACATAAACCGTAACAAAATCAATATCAGTTATACGAAATATGGATAATGTTCGTAGAATAAATGAAAGTATTGAAACAAGTATAAAAAATATTGAAATCACAGTTATAATTTTGGCTATTGTCGATGAACGTGGCTCTTCAAATATTTGCCAAACAATCATCATTAATTTTTTATATTTCGGTAAATGTCCTTGAATATAATTAATATCATCATCCCATCCGAATTTTTTCATAATCTCCTGTTGAGACGAACGAACAGTATCCAATTCTAAACTATCGAGAATAGCCAATGTTTCAGCTGTTGATCGATGTTTTGTATATGTCATCCAGCAGCATGGCTCAACTTCTTCACGTTGTAAACCCCAATAGGATAGTTCATCTTCAAATAAAGGTCCGCAAACGTTTGTTGGATAATGTAATTTACCAGTTCGATAATAATTTAATATTTGTGAAAAGACACCTGGATGACGATCAAAAAAATATTCATTTAAAATCGGATCATAGTACGATAATTGTTCGGTTAGTTTCGATAGACGTGTAGCTGGTAATTTACGTAATGTTGATTTTAATGTTTCGAAACGTGTACCACCAACATTAAGAATAATTCGTGTATCAATATCGGAACTTCCTAGAAGATTAACGGCCATTAATTTGTTTATTTATGTTTTTTTTTATTATCTTTCGTGATTAATTCAATTGTGTAGAATGAATCTTGCCTTGTTGATTAGGAATTGCATGTAGAGAAAAATTAACTTCGAGGTCTATTCACTGAGATAGATAGATAGATAGATAGATAGATAGACAGGCAGATATTCTTTTTTTTCGCTTCTGACAAGTATTAGAAAGAAAAAATGAGAAAAGAACGCAAAAATAGCATGACATGAAAAGAGAGAAGGCAAAAAAAAACTATGAGATGATATATGTGCATTAGTTGATGTTTTCTTTCTTCTTTCAAGCATAGATATAAATATACAGAATGCAAGACAAGTAGGTTGATTGATTTTGATATCTCCTTGATCCTGAAATGTGAGACAACCAATTGTTCGATCGATCAAATATTGATTTACGTGTGACTAACTTCACATTTATTTTTTGTATGACAAGTTCAATAGGATTTTATTTATTCACAAAAACAACGAACGTTCATTTTTAGATTTTAGTATTTTCTAAAAATAAATGACAGTAACTAATATAATTCATCAATGCCGTTGAGGATTAACACTTCGTCTTGGTGATAAACTCTTGAAAATTATTCTCTATTTGATTAGATAAAATGAATTGAATATTATTACTTTGGTTCGTTTTCGAATAGCTTCTAATTCGAGTTCGTAAGCTTTTGATAATGTTTCGAGATATTTTTCGATTTCTTCAATTTCTTGATATTGAGGATTGAAAGCATTTTCAATTAAAATTTTGTACAACGATCGATTGATGACAATCTACAGATAAGAAGAAGAAGAAGAAGAAAAGATTGATTCAAGATTTTGTTTTTCTACGATACAGGTTGATTATGAATTTTCGCGTGTTTCATTTTAAATAATTCTTCAGCTATTAATTTATGTCGTTCGTAGAGTTTAACTGATGTTGAAACAGAATTCGATTTGTGAATGATGATTTTCTCAGTTCGATTTGACCTTCATAGACAGAAATATATTATTAATTCAGTGCGAATAAGAACTCTTACTCATTATTAGAAGTGTTTATTTTCGATTTCGAATGAATTTGAGGTCGATGTTTGGCATGATGATTATCTTGATTAATCAAATACTCGTTGTTTCGATTCGATATTCGATCTTCAACATGTTTATTATCTAGACATATTTTAGCTTGAGTAAGTAGTCGTTCGGGTGTATGAACAATCGGCACAGCTCGACTCATATATGGTAATTTATGTAGAGTCTGTTGAGTAGTTTTAGCGAAGATTTGACGTCGTTGACTGGCAAGTGAATATTTTCGACGACGATATTGACGAAAAAATTTCTGAATACGTCGAGCAAAAATCTGAACAATTAAATTTCCACGTTGACCACCATGAGAATACAAAAGATACTCAGCACATGTCGTATGTCCACGAATGATTGCAAGATCGTAGGGTGTGATAAAATTTCCCTATGAAAATCAATTATTTGACTTCCGTAAAAAGGAAAAAAACAAATGCAAATCATCAATGTTTGCATACGATACGTACGGATGATGTTTGAAAGACGCAATTGACTCGTGCACAACATTCAATTAAAGTTCGACACAGAGAAATACTGCCGAAACTAGCAGCTAGATGAAGTGCCGTTCGAGATTCATCATTTCGAATATTGATATATTTTGGATAGAGCTGAAATACATAACGAATAAGGCTAAGCAAATTTGTTGATGAAAGATTCGATTGACAGATTGACTCGTGTATTGGATAGTCACCACGACGATTTTTTATCCAAATATTAGCCTGAGATTTGAGTAAACATTTGAGACAATCGAGATCCGCTTGAAAAAATGCACAATGACTCGGTCTATAGAAAAGAAAAGAAAATGACGTCGTATTCTTTTCAAACTAACGTTCTGCCACGATTATCCTGATGATTTGGATTGCCTTGAAAATCTAATAAAACTTGACACGCCTGCGTGTGATGAAAAGTTACCGCATAAAACAATGGCGTACAACCGTTTCTATCTTCGCCTGAAGACAAATGTGCGTTTTTTTACATTAAAGAAGAAAAAAATCGAATGCTAACTTTCAACTGAACAACCGTAGAATTCAACAAGCAAACGTATACATGCTTCATGGCCACGATTTGCAGCACAATGTAAAGCTAGAAATTATTCATAAATCTTAGTTTAATTAAGAATGCATAATTACCAGTAAGAGAATCTTTATCAACATGAAATGGATTAGCGCCTGATTTGTATAAAATCCTTAGGGCATCGACAATACCTAGGAGATTTACATTTCTCATTTATTTATTCTTCTCTGTTTAATCTCACCAGCACTTGACGCCCAGATAAACGGCGTACGCTTCTGTTGATCAAGACAATTAACATCTGCCTTATACTCGATTAATTTTTTTAATATCTCAATATTCTGTTGTGAAGCATAATGAATCGGATATACTCCATTTGCATCTGCTGTATGGATTGAAGTAGCATATTTCATAACAAGATCAAATAGATCGACATGTCCACAAACTACGTAGAAGAAAGGAAAAAAAAAGAAAAGTTTATTTTGATTGACTTTTTTTTTGCTTCTACCAGTTATCCAATGAATAATAGAATGGAGTTCATTGTCAACGAGTTGAGTATCAGCACCTTGTTCGCAAAGATATTTGACTAGTTTTGTTTGGCCATTTAAACATGCTAAATGAAGTGCTGAAAAACCTTCATGATCTTGCAAATTTAACAATTGTTTATTGAATAAATCATTTTCATAGATTAATTTTATACAAGAAATATCATGATGTTCACAACAATGATGCAGTAAAGACCTGCCTTGATCATCAATTTGATTAAGATCATACTTTAGAGAAGAAAAAAAAGAACCAATAAATTTCAATAATTAACAAAACAAAACTTTACTTTTTGTTTAATTAAATTTTCGATGTCTTGAAAATTTCCTTGTTGACAATATTCAACTAAGGACATGAGACTATAAAAATGAAGTAATATTAGATGACTAGAAACAAAACGAAGAAGAAACTAATGCTCAATGAAACACAACACACATTTTCTCTTTTCTTTTCTCGTATTTCTTTTATATGTTGCTGTCATGTCACCCGATAAGAACAAGGAAAAGTGTTAAACAACAATTATTTATAATCAGTCGAACATTTTTTTCGACGAAAAACAGAATTATTAATTGTTTGCAAATAGATTTCCGATATAGGACGATAAGGACATCAGTCTGTTCTCTTCTTGCGGTAGATGTCGTTGATAGTAATCAACCGTTGATTAGTTCAAAATGACAGTCAATAAAAAAGACCTACCTTAGTAATGTTGTAATGTTGTCTATCGTAAATAAGAAATTGTTGAGAATATGAATGGAAATGAATGTGAACTACTACGACATTGTATTGACACCGATGAATATTCGACAGTGAAAATTTCTCAACGATATATATTAATTCATCGAACAATTATTCGAAATCAAACTGACTTCAGTACGATACAAGTCTTTGTTATTTATTGATCAAGAGAAAGAGATCGTTTCTTTTTAGAATATCCATCGAATGTGATTCGAAAGATCTTCTCATCGAATTATTTGTCTCTGTCCGATGCTCAACTGACTTCTCACGTCGATTCATCGAAATATGATTTCATCGTATTTGCAGATCAATCCATTGTATATACGCCGAAGAGTCTTCCGTTTTATGTTGATGATGATTTGAAGTTACTCGAACGAATTGGTATGACAAAAGATGATATCGATCGATTCGTGCAAACTCTCGACGCACAAGAAGATTTTCCATTGAAAAATTTCGACAAAATTCTACAGAAAATTCTCGATTATCTAGATATTCAAACAAGATTAAAGTAAATACAAAAAAAAAACGAAGATAAGATATTTCGAAAGAAAATCAAAATTCTATTTTAAGATGTCGACAAGTTTGCAAACAATGGAGAGAATTAATTGATAAATCTTCTCGGTGGAATATAGTTAAACTATCTTCGAATTGTAAATGTATCGAACGAGCTCTAGAATATTTTCAGTATGTTGATATTCGAGAATTAGTATGTTTTAAAGTTTCTCAGCAAAAAACAAAACAAGAATTTCTTTCTTTAGGATTTATCCGAAGTTATCTGTGAGAATTTTCAATTGAACACGTCATTTTATCTCTATTCTCTTCGTTTACTATCGATTTCAACGAGTCATCCATTCGAATTAATAACTTCTCTATTTCAAATAGCTCCTTTTCTGCATTTAATCAAACTGATCGAACCTTCTTCATCGACAACTGAGCATCTATACAAATATGTACATTTTGTTCTTAATCAATGCCAAAACAAACTCAAATGTCTACATCGTTTACACATTCGACTACGATCTCAATCCGATCAGGTAGAGAAAAACAAAACGAAAATTCTAATCTCACAACTTTTTTGCTCTTCATCTTAGATATTCCTTCAATCATCTCTGAACACATCAATCCCAGTTTCCTATGAAATTCTTTCGTCAGATAGAACTTGTATTTTTTTTCAATAATTCATTGTTTTGTCAATCAAAAGAAAAAGAACGTTTTTTTTTTTTGCATTTTTTTTCTTCTTCAGATGGTTGAAATTCGTGATTTCGTCTTTTGGCGACGTGCACTCATCGTATTTAATCTCTTCTATTTCATCCTAGCATCGATCTTTCTCTTTCTCGCCATATTTACTCGAATCAAATCTCTCATTATCGATCCGCATTTATTCATCGGCTTAATTATTCTCAGTATTTACTTAATTATTTTATCATCAATTGGTTTATATGCGGTTATTAAACATCATCAAGTTCTTTTGTTTTTCTATGGCATTTTACTCTTTATTCTTTTTCTTTTTCAATTTATTCTTGCTTGTACGTATTTAACAATACGTGGCGAGAAGAAATATAATCTCTTAAAAACGAATTATGAACAATCTCGTGATCAAATACAATTGAAATACAATTGCTGTGGCTTTGATAATCAAACAGCGTTCGATCGTAATCAAACATGTGCCAATTTACCTTGCTGTCAAACAGTCGATCAATGTTGCACAAATGTGTCAATGTGTTACACATTATTAACCAAAGAATTAGATAAAAATTTGAAAATAATCGGTTCAATTTTACTAATATTTACACTCACACAAATCATCGCAATTTATATGACATTTCGTTTTCGAAATATCCGAAATCCAGCCATTTTTCTTGATTGTGATACATAAATAAAACATTCTCTTCTTCTTCTTCTTCTTCTTCTTCTTCTTCTCATCTTTTTCTCTCTCATTTCTCTAGTATTTTTAGATGTCTCAACAACATTTTACCACTCCACCATCGCTCTTAGCTCGACGAAAAGATGGCGATGCACCGAAGAAACAAACCCGAGAAGAATATCGACAACAAAAAGAACTCGAAGAAATGCGAAAAGCCGGTTCAGCTCCGGCCGAAGTCGACGAAGAAGGCAAAGATATCAATCCACATATCCCCAAATACATGACCGATGCACCTTGGTACGCTACGACCGATAATACGAAAGCATCATTGAAACATCAACGTATTCATGCCGAAAAAACCAAGGAATTCGATACATTGAATGAATGGTACGCTCGTGGTCATGCGGATAAAGTAGCCACACGTTATCGAGCAGGTGCCTGTGAAAATTGCGGAGCTATAACACATAAACGAAAGGATTGTGTCGAACGTCCACGTCGTGTTGGCGCTCGATTTACAGGCACGGATTTTGCACCCGATGAATATGTTCAACCGACTATAAATCTATCATTTGATGGTAAACGTGATCGTTGGAATGGCATTGATATTAATTGGCATCAGCAGAGAATTCAAGATGAACATCAACGATTGGAAGAAGCGAAGAAAGTTTTAAAAGCTCAAAAATTAGATGAAGAAGAAGAAGAAACTCCAACTACGGAAGAAGCAGAAAAGGAAGAAGGACAAGTTGAAGGTGAAGTAGCAACAGTTCCAGCTAAACCTGTTGATCCAAATGATAAAACTGAAGTGAAACCAAAGAAAAAAGTCGATTCCGATGATGACGATGAAGACGAAGATAAATATACAGATTCCATGAATATGCCTGGTCAAAAAATAGACTCGAAACAACGTATTAGCGTTCGTAATCTACGTATTCGAGAAGATACAGCGAAGTATTTACTCAATCTCGATGCCAATTCAGCTTATTACGATCCAAAATCACGTTCCATGCGTGACAATCCATTTGCTGGAACGAACAAAGATCCTTCGCAAGTACCTTATTTAGGCGACAATTTCGTTCGTTATTCAGGTGATGCGAAAAACTTTGCTCAAACACAAATCTTCGCTTGGGAAGCGACAGACAAAGGTGTTAATATTCATACACAAGCTGATCCAACGAAATTAGAATTATTAAATAAAGAATATCATGAGAAAAAAAATGAATTTGTTAAAAGTGCTCGACAACAATTAATTGAACTCTACGGTGGCGAAGAACATTTGAATAGTATACCACGAGAATTAGTCGTCGAAGCTCAAACAGAATATTATGTTGAATACAATCGATTTGGCAAAGTCGTTAAAGGCGATCAACGTGCGACAATTAAATCGAAATATGTCGAAGATGTTTTCGAAAATGGACATACATCAGTTTGGGGCTCGTATTGGAATAATCATCGATGGGGTTATGCATGTTGTCATTCAACCATTCGACAATCTTATTGTGCAGGTACAATTATTGAAGAAAAGAAAATTATTTTCGAATCCGATAAAACCAATGAACATGAAAGTAATGATACTCAAGAGAAACCGAAATCATTAGTTGAATTACATCGAGAAAAATTGAATAAACAAAAACTTCAACCGAAATCATCGACGACGACGGAAGACAAGAATTCGACGACGAAAAAATTAGATAAAAAGAAAATTCAAGAAGCAGCTCGAGAAATAGCTGAACGAGAACGTCAAGCCGAACAAATAACTGAAACTGATGAACGAAAACGAAAATATAATTCTTTAAAATCTGAAACCGATGAATATCGTGAACCAACTGAAGAAGAATTAGAAGCCTATCGATTGAAGAAACATCGACACGATGATCCTATGGCCAAATTTATGTTAGATTCTTAATATTTCTTTTCTCTGTTTGTTTGTTTATTTGCTGTACTTGTGTATAACATTATGTATTCTCGTATTTGTTTAAAATAAAGACACAGCACATTGTTTACATAATCAAATTCAATAATCTCTCTAACTAGGTTTCATAATGATATAGTTTTATTTTATTTGAAATCGAACAGAATGTTATTATTCAGGTATTAAATCTTCTTCACACACCCAAGCTGTATAATCCGATGGATGACCAGTAAAATTGACTTTATAATAAACTTTACCATTTCGTTCTTCCATGCCAAGTACTTCATTGACAGTTTCGATTTCATCGTCATTGTTATTATTCGATGTTATACCTTTCTCGTTCCATGTACGTTTTAATTCATTTTCAAATGTTTCAAATGATTGTGTTTTCATACTTTCGGGAGTTGTTGTCGTCGAAGGTATGGTTGTTGGCAATGGAATTTGATTCGATGTTAAACCAGTTTGCATAGGCAATGCTGGAAAATTAACATGATGATCCAATTTTGGATAGTTTGGCATGGTTGTCATTTGGACTTGATTTTGATAGAGACGTTTCTTTTTCAATAATTGAAATATGATTATAACAAGACATAATGTTATAATGAAGAATATGAAACAGATGATTGCTAAGATAATCATTGAATTTTGTGGAGTAAAAAATGACTAGAATTATTTGAAAAAGAAATTCGATTATTTTCGAGTATGAATAATTGTAATTTACTCTCATATCTTCCCATAAATCGCCTTCATCATCATCATCATCCGATGAGATCATCGTTTCTATACGTAGTTTATTATTTGTTGGCGTTGAAACGTACATAATTAACTTTTGCGCCAATTTTTTCGTTTCGATACATACATATTTAAATGGATCACTAGTGACATCTATTTCCTGTGTTTGATATTTCGAAACATATTCATAATAAAATCCAAAGACAAATATTCAAGCAAACAAATTCGAACAAAAATCATTTGATTATTGAGTTTTATTTCGACTTTAGAGTTTCATCATTATTAATCATGGCCGTTGTTTATCGATTGGTCATTATGTCTAATATACCTTTACTAACAGAGAGAGGAAAAAAGTTCTTCCTCATCATTACTTTTCTTTTTTTCTTTGCTTTCCTTGAAAATCAATTCAAGCGTGATAGATACACGCCTATGTATAAATGCGTATGAGTAAGCTATCTATGACTACATTTCAGATTCCAATGAAATAATGGCTGATATAAATAAAATGATTTCATCATCGTTTATCAATGATGAAATAAAACTCAACAATGATTTCAATAATAATCCCGATGATGAAAATCTTAAATCGACAACGATTAAATACAAAACAAATTCAACGAATCGTTCATCAAACGATGTGCCTAACGCACATACATCATTAAAACTTCACATTCGTCGTTATGATTCCCCAGTATCATCATCATCATCAACAACAACAGCAGCAGTAGCAGCAACTTCTCAGCTCAATCATTCTTCAGATTCGACACGTCGAATAATATCGACACGACGAACATCATTAATCGAAAGTGATCTATCTCATATAACTGATCAAGATGAAAATCTATTGAGAAAACCGAATGGTTTCAAACGAAAAACTGTCAATGAACAACAAGAAAAGAAACGTCAGAAAATCAAACCTATCATTCAAACACGTTCATCATCTCGTTTAAAACAAAAACATCATCTCAAACGTAGTCAAAGTACAGAAGTAACCTCGGTTTCCACGGCTGAATTTGCCTGTTTAACCGATGATCTATCTCATGGTGACTATAAATATGTCTATTTAAATCCAACGAAACACGAATCCTTTACTAATCAATGTCAGACTGGCTACGATATTATTGATACGAGCGATCAATCGATTCAAACAAGTCTACATAAATCTGATCAATCGACATTCACGGATTTCGTCGATCCACCGGTTTGTGAAATCAGTACACAAACAATTCAAACATTCGAACAAGAAACTCAAACACAGACAAATACGACACGTGAACAAACTCATATCGATGAACAAGAACGTGAAGAAGAGAAATTATCCTCCTATCTCGAATTGAATAATGATCGTTTAGAACTATTCGATAGTTTAATACATAAAGAAGAACATCCCAATGGTGGTGCAAGTTTTATACGTGCGTATTACAATGAATTTACTCGTTTGTCCGAAGAAAATATTCCATTATTTGTGAATTACTTTTTTAATCTTGTCTATGGTGAAGTGAATCAACGTGCTAAATTTGCTATTGGTGTTTTGCATGATGGCGCTCGTTATTTGCCTGATCTTGTTGATTATTTTAGTTTAACCTATCCAAAAATGACAGTTAAAACAACGAATCTATTGAATTCAAAAGAAGTTCTAACGACAACAATGGGAGAATATCGAAATCATATTGTTGAAACTTATTCCAACGGGACATTTCGTCACGGACCATTGATGAGTATTTCACTTGTGGGAACAGTAACAGGACGAGAAGAATGTGGCGATTATTTTCCGACATTTCTTGATAAACTCGAAGAAAATCCATTTCTTCAATGTGTGATGCCGTGGGGCACGTTATCATCGCAGAAAATGAAATCTCGAACGGATTCCAATGATGGACCGATACTATGGGTACGGCCAGGCGAACAATATGTTCCCACAGCGGAACATAAGAGTTGTCATCCGAAGAAACGAATGACGAATGAGCTACGTAGTTTGACATACGGAGGACGAGGCACCGATCCGAGAGAAGTCCTAGTCGAAGATCGAACGAAACCACATAGTGATCATTGTGATAGCGATGGTTTAGAAACGACGGCTGCTGTTGGCTTGCTGAAAGCTGTACATGTTGGTACACCGTATGTATTCGTTTGTGTTTTGAGAAAAAAAGAACTAGACAAATTTTGATTTAGATCGTCCGTTAATCGAATGGTCAAAGATGTTGTTTGTTTTCATGCTGAAGATTTCGAAAAAGTTATTGACCGTTTAAAAATCGATATTTACGAGCCACCTGTTTCACAATGTTTGCAATGGTGTGACGAAGGTAAATTGAATCAATTACGTCGTGAAGGTATTCGTTATGTTCGTTTGTCGCTCTATGATAACGATATTTATTTCATTCCACGTAATGTTGTTCATCAATTTCGTACGCTATCTGCTGTGACTTCCATTGCTTGGCATGTTCGACTTAAACATTATTATCCAAGTGATCTACCTACTGATGAATACACGCCATTATACAGTCCAATATCTGATACATAAACAAAAAACAAACAAACAGAACATCAAATCTCATTTTTTCTTTTTTGTACATAAGAATATTTCTGTGTATTTGAGCAATACAAAACGTTCGTTTCGTGTCCTTGTGTAATCTGTCCTTTTGTTTTCTTTCAAACTATTTATTTGTTGTTGTTGTTGTTGTTGTTTTCTTTTTCAACAAAATGAGATTCTATATATAAATTTCATCAGAGAATAAAGTTTTGTTTGTTTGTTCATCTGTTTTTTATCTTGTCATGCCAAAGAAATTTTTAGATCGAATGCCAAATGAACGACGTCAAATGGATTTCAAAAGGTAAGCACGCTCTCTCTCTCTCTCTGAATCTAAGACTACAATCATATTTAAGAATTTCATATATCGATTGCTTGAACTCGGAGATAAATTAATTTCTGAAGAATTCATTTCAAAATAAAGTTCTTCAAACACTTTTTCTTTCTCGTAGACTGGACATTGACAGCGTTCTAAAGCCATTCGATGACGAACGAGAACGGATACGTAAGTGTTGTCAACGTTTTGATTACAAAATCGAACGTTTTTGTTTTTAGAGAAACTTCGTCAATCGACCACAATCGAACCGATCCTACTTCGTTTGTTTGATCTATTAGAAATCGAAGATTATCATGAATTATTTTCGTCGTTAAATTTTCAAACAATTGATTCGACATGGCTACAATTATTTGGTCGATTGTGTTTGAAACGATATGTTGAATTTGATGATATTTGTTTTTCAACATCGACATCATTGTTAAATAATAAAAATGAATCGAAATCCATTGTCGAAAATTATCTTAATATTATAATTGAAAATTTAAAAAAACATTTTACATTAAAATATTTTCTTGCTATTTTAAATGAAATTGAACACTTAAATCGTTTGAAATTCGAACAAATATCGAAACAATTGAACGAAAATAATCGTCTTATACAAGACATAGTTCATTTATTACATCATGAAAATGATGACAAAGATGATAGTATTATTCATTTGAGTTCAACACCAGCTCAAACAATAAATCGACCGACTTATATCAATTATAAGCCCGTACATATGGTTTATTTACGTGAAAATCTCTTCATAAAAAATGATCAAGATCAACGTTTACCATCGAAAGGCATAACGAATTCATTTGTAGCCGATTTAATTAATACAAAATCGATAAATATTCTCGATGAAACAACAGGCAAAACATATGATATTCAAACGAAATGGTTATATTTTGCTAAACCATGTGAATCGAATGTTATTCTTCAATTAAAATTACGTGTATTAATTATTGATTCTCAGACAGGTCGTCGTCGATACGGTCTTATTGGCGAAGAGCCAGGCAAAAATAATGATTATCGATGTTTAGTTTTCTATACTGATGATTCAAAGAATATGTCAGCTAATTATCATTCATCATCGCAAATTCATATTTGTCTTGATCAAACATTTTCTACGCATACACATGAATGTCAAAACGAATATCTTGATCGATATTTTGCATCCTATCCTGAACGTTTAATGTTGAGAGTTAAAGAAGGTACATTCGTTCGTGTACGAAATGTATTCACAAATTTTCATAATAATTCGTTTATACCGGCACTTGTCACACAAATCGATGGATCAATGATACAAATCGAATTGAGTCATAGTAAACAACGTAAATGGCTCTATCGTGGTTCGCCTCTACTCGATCAAATGAATAATTATTATTCAACACAAACTAGAGCCGCAGCGAACAATGGTGTTGCACGTCGAACAGCTCGACAACATTTATCTGCTAAACGGACGAATGCACCAGAAATTATCTGTTTAAATGAACAAACAGGTCAATCAACAAATACAAATAAAGATAAATCTGTTCGAACAGCTGAACAAGCAGTTGACGAGCCAAGACCAGTGAAACGAGTGCGTACATCGAATGAACAAGAAATTATTAAAAATTCAACATTACAATCAATCGATGGTCCACGAGCACTTCGTTCTCGACAAACGAATAGTTCATCGTCGAATCTCACTTCTCCAACAATATCATCTACAAACGAAACTTCATCCAATATCAATAATTTTCATCGACAAGCATCATCATCTTCACTTCAATCTCGTTCTACTACTACTACTACTACTACTCATGTAATAGTTTCTTTTTCTTTTCATACTCTGTTATTATTTATTTATTTCAGCAGACTATCAATCCATCTGCTCGAATTGTTACAAATCCGCTATTTCTTGAATTAGCCGAACAATTTCTTCAACATTATGCCTACGAATTTCATCCGCATATATGCTCGCATAAATGTGTTGTTTATGCTGAGAAAAATTTTCATCAACTACCACGTTCAATGAATCCATTTCTCAAACCATTTGCGTGCCATTGGACAATGTTAGATAATGTTCGCGTGCGTAAAGCTGGCGATGTCAGATTAAAAGCAACGAGATCAGTATTCATCTATTGTGCTCCTTGTAAGCGATAGATTCGATAGAAAATAAAGATGCTCATATGTTGTTTTTATTCAGGTGGAAGAAAATTATTTACTCAGGCTCAAATTGATAATTATCTTCATGAAACAAAATCGAAATTAACCATTGAATTGTTCGTTTTGGACAATAGAGTTAATCTCAAACAACATTATTCTCCCGATGGTAAACTTCTCGATTCAGATATTTCAAAAGGTCAAGAAAATGTGCCGATTTCAATTGTGAATGAAGTTGATAAAGAACCGGGCAAAATCGAAGAACCAAGTGCATTTACGTATCGAGTCGAACGAACACCGGTCGCTGGTGTTAACATGGTGATTAACGAACCAACAATGACGTGTTGTACATGTACAGATGGTTGTCGAAATCGAGCGAAATGTGCTTGTATGTTTTTCTTTTTTGTTGAATAAGAAAACGACGACAATCGATGTTGAATTTAGGTTGGTTACGAACATTGAAATATGCCGAATTAATTGGCGACGAACGTGTGAAAACATTGAAAGCTAAACACAAAAGTCAAAATGAAATTTTAAATCAACTTGGCTATCGTTTTCGACGTTTACATAAGAATGTACCCGGTGGAATCTATGAATGTAATAGTCGATGCTCATGTCAGAAACAAACATGTTCAAATCGTGTTGTTCAAAATGGAATCATTGCTCAACTTCAAGTAGATCAATAGAATTTTTTTGTTTTGAAATATAGAAATCTTAACATTCGAAGAATATTTTTAGTTATTTAAAACGGAGAAACGTGGCTGGGGCGTACGAACTCTACATGATCTGCCAGTTGGTACGTTTATTAGTGTATATTCAGGCGAAATTTTTACAAGTGAACAAGCTGATGAACGAGGCAAACTACTCGGAGATGAATATCAAGCAGATTTAGATTTTTTCGAAAATATTAATAACGATTCCGAAGATGAACAAACGGAAACGAATTTAGAACAAGACGATGATGATAATGATAATGATGATGATATAGATGATACATCACCATCGAGCACAGAATCAGGTACTCATTGATCTAATTTGAATATCAATTTGTTGTTTTTTTTTTATATTAGCCAATACTCGTATGCGGAATGCGAATCTGCAAACGCGTGCACGTGAATTATTAAATCATAAGAAAGATGTTTCAAAGAAATCTTCGAAAAATCAATCCAATGATCTCGATACGAGTTCATCATTAAATCGAACTGTTCTACCTGATTATGACGGTGTTGTATATACACTTGACGCTAAATTAATCGGAAATATCGGACGATATTTTAATCATTCTTGTTCGCCGAATATTACTGTGCAAAATGTTTTGGTTGATGTAAAACAATTTATTTCGTCTATTGAAATGAAATTATTTATTCTTTTCATCTAGACACATGATATTCATTTTCCATGGATTGGCTTTTTTGCAACGAAAACCATTCGATCAGGAACTGAATTATGGTATGAAACGAAGAAGAAAAGGAAATTTTGAAATTCTTTGTTGTTTCTTTGATATTTTAGTTGGGATTATAATTATACAGTCGGTGAAATAGCTGGTCGACGAATGGATTGTCATTGCGGCTCATCAGAGTGTCGTCGTCGAGTGCTCTAGTCGAAAAATCTTCGAATAAATAAAACATAGAATAGTGCCTTGTTGTTTGTTTTCATTTTTGTTTTCTCCTATGCAAAGATTTGAAAACCAAAAAGTATCGAATATGTGATTATTATTCCATTTTGTGCATTGTAGATTTTTCAAGAGAAAAGAAAATCTATGGATTTATCCAAGGGTAAATCGGAAATTTCTTTGTTCTTTTTTTCTCGTTTTAATTCTATTCAATAAATAAATCGAATAATTTGTATATAGAAAGTCTTTTGAATTTGAACTGGAGTGATCTATCAATACGGTTTTAAGTGAAGAAACTGCACTAGCCTATTTCTGTCAAGTAGGAAATCCATTCTATGATCCATCGAGTTTAAACGAACATATATATACGCGAAATTTGTCAGCTGAAACCATGGTTCGAGAAAGATATTTGTCTTTGACAAAGTTAAATCCTATCTTCGAATTAGTTAGGTGCAACGGGCATTGAATATGCACTTATTCATCATCAAGATCCAATTTTATTCATTATTCGAAAACAATGGCGAGAAGGACCAACTGAACGTAAATCAATTGAATTCAAAGATTAAGCATTTTGACTGTGGATTTTGTTTAGCTAAACCATTGCAAGAATATTATATCATTGCTCCAGGACATATTTATCAAGCGCCTGATGCAGCATCGGTGATCACTCATCGATTGGTAAGATGACTTCAAACTTTCGAGAAAAAATGATCGATGATTTTTACGTTAGTTAACGGCTGTTCATCATTTTGGAAAAGCGTTTGATGAAGGTTAAATTTTTCGAATGTGAAGTTGAATTTAAATTGTTTCTTCTAGCCTCTCAAAAAGCAGCTTATCATCCATCGTCGGGATATTACTGGAAAACAAATAATTCTTCGGGTTTGTTTTGATTTCTATTGATTGAATTGATTTTTGATTTATTTTGTTTAGATGACATAGCAAAGAAAGATTCATCGAAAGAAAAAATGCTCACGCAAATTCAACGCTCACGTTTCGATACGTTATTTCCTAATTTTCACGAGCGTTTTCGTCCTCGAACAGCGCCCGGTACAAACAATCAAAATGCAAATCCTCCATCGACATCCAATAATGAATCGACAGTTGGCGGTGGAGATGCAAATCTTCCACGTAAGGAAGAACGAACACCATCGGATTCTCAATCAATAACGAATGAACGACCAATGATCGAAGTCAAAAAACTGAAAACTCAGAAATAATTGTATTTTTCTTTTTTGTTCTACGCTGAAAAAACAAATCTATTTGATGGAATTAAAACGAGATTATCTCTAAGATTTTCTTCTAGAAACATTCGATGTTTTCTCATGTCTTCCGACAGTTTTTTAAACGGTCATTGTCGACAGCAGCAGCAACAACAAATCCAATACGAGTTGCTGTTATTGGTAGTGGTCCAGCGGGATTCTATCTCACACAAAATCTACTAAAACTTCGTCAGACAATGCCAATGACGATTGATATACTCGAAAAAGCACCTGTACCGTTCGGTCTCGTTCGTTATGGTGTTGCACCTGATCATCCCGAAGTGAAAAATGTCATTCATACATTTACGAAAATAGCCGAACATGAACATGTTCAATTTCTCGGCAATATTCATATTGGCAAAACGATCGGTTTGAAAGAACTACAAGAATTCTATCATATCATTGTGCTTGCATATGGTTCATCGATTGAACGAAGTTTAAAGATACCCGGCGAGAATACATTGAGAAATGTGTTTTCTGCAAAAGATTTTGTAGGCTGGTACAATGGTAAAAACGATTGATTTGTGCTAACCGATCAGAAGTGATTCGTTCGTTTGTTTTGTTGTTGATCTAGGTGTACCAGAAAATGCTGAACTTCGACCGGAACTTGATGGTACGGATCGAGCGGTGATTATTGGAATGGGAAATGTTGCACTTGATTGTGCACGAATACTTCTCTCACCAATTGATCAATTAGCTCGAACGGATATAACTGAAGTTGCACTTGAAACACTACGAACAAGTCGAATACGACATGTTGTGCTTGTTGGTCGACGTGGACCGATGCAGGTCGCATTTACAATCAAAGAATTTCGTGAATTAACGAAATTAAATAATGTTCAATCGAGATTAGAATCGAATGATTTCAAACAGATTTCGACACAGATGATTGAGAATTTAGATCGACCGAGAAAACGATTGACAGAATTAATATTAAAAACAGCGAAAACAACTAGTCGAGATCAAGCTGAACGATTCTGGTATTTGAAATTTTGGCGTCGACCAAAACAAATCAATGGTCAAACAAAAGTCGAAAGTGTTGACTTCGAAGAAACACAACCGAAAGTCAACGGTAATTTTCTCGATGAAAATCTTGCCGTTGAAACAAACGGAAAAATCGAAACAATTCCATGTGGTCTAGTCATAAAAAGTATTGGCTACTATGGCATTCAAGTATTGCATTTTTGTTTTATTGAAAAACAATTCTTGTTTAAAGAAAAAGTTTAATCTACGTAGATTGATCCATGGTTACCTTTCGATAGTGAACGTAGAATCATTCTTAACGAACATAGTCGAATCAATGATCGACCGGGATTGTATTGTGCTGGTTGGATTGGACGAGGAGCACGAGGTGTCATTGTAGATACAACAACTGAATGTATTTGAAAAATCTAAATCAATGAAATCTTATTTATTTTCTCCTCTTCTTCTAGCGCATGTCGTTGCAAAACGAATTATGGAAGATATTGAACAAAAACGTTTGACTAATCTTCATGATGTCAAATCGGGCAGTCAAGGATTGATCGATCTAGCTAATTCACGTCAAATTCGATTTGTTTCTTATAATGATTGGAAACGTTTAGACGCATATGAAACGAATCTTGGTCTTTCCAAAGGCAAACCACGTGAAAAAATACTTGATGTTCATAAAATGATTGAATTATCATCGCCAACAACGAAACACTAGCTGTTGTTTTCTTTCTTTTAGGAAATTCGTTTGTTTGTTTGTTTTCTATTTTCGAATAATCTGTATTTCTTCAGATAGAAAAAACAACAACAACTAATGATCTTACGTTCAGTTATTCGTTCATCAACATTTGCTATGCATCGTTTTGCTAGTCATTCGACAACAAAACCACCACCTAAACCTAAATTACACCCAGGAAATCAATATACAGTCG
>ERZ781398.1151-NODE-1151-length-25752-cov-4.673153_pt1 | contig 25752 bp, 36 predicted proteins | sample MGYA00433077_ERZ781398 | MGnify/ENA primary metagenome ERZ781398 (study PRJEB29847, sample SAMN06458254) | wastewater metagenome | isolation source: Wastewater bioreactor | place: South Africa: Cape Town | study: EMG produced TPA metagenomics assembly of the... | reverse complement strand
AAACACAAACTCATATTCAGCATGTTGATGAGCATTTAACGGACGATTTCGAATGCGAAATATTTCTGTTGGAATTTGAAGTTGTTCTAAATATATTCGTTTTCTCTCAAAAGAGATTATTTACATAAATGCGAATGATTTACTTGAAAGAGAAAGAAATGAGTAAACATATTTCAATGGTTTACGATTTGTACAACGTAGATCCGGTTGATTTTGATGTTCAAGACACCAACGAGAATTTAATTGACATCGACTAGAAATCATCGAATTGATTCATCGAAAGAAAATGAAATCAAGATTTGCTTTTTACTTATTTTCGATTCGATTATAACCTTCCGGACAGTGAATATGTTGACAACGAAAACTACCCGGAATATTTATGCAAATCGCCTCGTTCGAACAATTATGAATGTTTAATTGGCATTCATCGATATCTTGGCATTTTCGTTTATGTTTAACTGTAAAACCTGACGGACAAGTACATTGATATGAACCAAGAGTATTTTCACACTGATATTGACATAGATTATCGATCATTGAACATTCGTCAATATCTATGAGAGAATGAGAATGAAAAACAATGACTAAATCAGAAGATTTTTTTTTAAATTATCAAACCATGGCATGTTTGTTTATCAGGATTCAATCGATAACCTTCTTGACATAGGCACTACAGAAACAAATTTATTTCTATTTGAAGGAATAGCCTTCGTTTTTTTTTCAATCTTACGTAATATGATCCTTGAACATTAATACACTTGTGCTGGCAAATATTCGGAGTGACTGCACATTCATTTAAATCTTTTTTTTCATTGAAATAAAAATAGTTTCGAATTTTTTTCTTTAAATTCAATTAAAATACCTTCGCAAACAGCTCGTTCCGAAGACAATTTGTAACCAGATATACATTCACACTAGTTAAAGAAAATAATTAAACGATCTTTTTTTTGTTTATTTGAACATACTCGATATGATCCAGGTGTGTTTCTGCAAATAGAATTTATTGGACAGATTGAATTTCCTCGTAAACATTCGTCTTCATCTACGATTGATTTTTTATTCGAATAATTATTTTCTCATATGAATAATAAAATCTTACCAATACAATTTCCATTTTCAAGTACAAATCCATTCGGACAGAGACACTAAATTCGAAATCATTTCTCTTCAATTAAATTCTCGTTCTTTCTTTTCCTACATGAAATGATCCGTATGTATTCTTACAGATCGACGATGAAGAACATGTATGAGTTCCAATTTGACATTCATCAACATCTAATTTTGGTGAAATACTATTTCTTTGAAAAAAGATTAAAGTCAATCTATCGAACCTAAACATTGAGAATTTTTCATTTCGAGACCATTTGCACAAGTGAATATTTGTACACAACGATATGAACCAGGTGTATTATCACATCGTTCACCGAATTTACACGGATTTTGTGCGCATTCATTGATATCTGAAAAGTAGAATTTCATTTCTCAATGGAGAAATTCATTCAAATTCATCTTCTTACCAACACATTTGCCTATGGATGTTACATTAAAACCTATTGGACATTGAATTTTCTCACAACGACCATAGAAAGCATTGAATTTTTCTCCAAGAACACATTTTTGTGGTACACATCTAACACAATACGTAGACATATACCGAATAGCAAAAAAAACAATTAAATCTACTTGTATGTTCCAGGAGTATTCTTGCAGATATACCCAGGCCTACGAAATCGAACAGAACGGACGATTTGTCATTGATAATTCTTGAGAATTACTCACCGACATTCGTCAATACCTTGTTCACATTCATCGACATCGACACATGTTTGTGTCATTGGATCAACTTGATATCCCGTACCACAGTTTCTCTCTCGAATACATCTGAAAAATAAATTCGAATCTATTACATTCGCCTCATATCGTAATTACCTAAACGAACCCGGCATATTTTCACATCGATGTCCGAACGTACAATTATGTTTATAGATCGCACATTCATCAATATCTAATTATCAAATAAATAATAACAAAAAACTGATTTTCTCGATTTCTACCTCGACATTGTCCGTATTTCATTGACCAGATATAACCTTGTTCGCATCCTTCGATACACCGGAAACTACCTGGAGTATTTTCACATTGCATTGTTTTCGGACACGGATTCGAAAGACACTCATTGATATCTATTTCAAGACAGAAAATTTCGACGACAAGCAAAATAAAAATATCAATCTACCTTGACAACGTCCACGATCATTCATTTCGAAACCTGCATCACAATGTACTATACGTAGAAAGAAACAATCATTTCATCTAGCAAATCGATTCACGCATTTTTCTCACATGATTTGGCTTTTTTACAACAATCTGTAAATTGTTGACTACATCTTTCATTGAATACAGTGACTGGTTGGCAATTTTCACCGTCACGACCTGCTCGAACGCCTAGTTCACAACATTTACAACAGATCTAAAACATCAAAATATTCATATTCAATGACAAAACGATGAATAATCAATGACACACCTGATAGGAATCTTTGACTTCGAATTTCGTTTCATTACATGGTAACAATCGAAGTGCTGTTTGTAAGCCTTGTTCACAAAAATAATCACGTAAATTTTCAAGACAACATATCTGTGTTAAATATCGACAATAATTCGATTGATTTGCTGAATTTGTCATGGAACATGTTTGACTATTTTTAGCTTGTAATCGTCCAATTTGACAACATTCTTTTGCATGATCATGAAGCGCATCTAATATACATAAAAAAATGAGTTTTCTACTTTAATCTTCATTTCATTTCTCGTTATTTTTTCTTCTATTAGTAATAATAATAATCTACCTGTAATTGTAATGCAGATTAGAAAAAAGATGATTATCTTAGCAAGCATATTTTTCACTGAATGTTGCATGTCAATAGATCACAAAGACATATAGATTATGAAATAGCTCTTTGGGCTACGTTTCTTTTTTCTTCTACTCTATATGTTATCTTTATTGTTGATATGATCTAACACTAGTATGTGCAATAAATTCTATTTTGACCTTCATATCCGTCCTTATTGTTGATACCTACAGGATCGATTGTCATCAACGTGTTCACCCTCACTCTCCAAAATAAGCAGATTGTGTCATTCGTTTTGTTTGAAGAAGTAATTAAATCATCGTTATACTTTAGATTATATAATCATCACTGGTAGAATGAATAATTGCTTTGTGTACATCGTTATCATCGTAGGAAACGCGGAAAAAAAGGTTATTTTTGTCCGTAGATAGACAGATAGCACGAAAAATAAGCTGTCATTACATTTAGTTTCTGTTTACGTTTTTTTCCAATATTTAATCTAAACAAAAACAATGCGAACATATCCTGTGAATGTCGACGTTTTTCTTTTCTTCAAATGATTTTTTGCTCTAATACCATAAATCAAATAATAAGTTCTTTTTTGTTAATGTTAACCAATGTAAAATAACAATAGATCAACATCCATTCTCTTTCCTTTCTTCATGAATAGACGCATCAGAACGACAAATCTCATAGTTACGTATGTATGTATTAGCAGCAGTCATCCATCGTTATTCTCATTAAGTACTATAGAATAGAGAGAGAGAGGAAGAGAGAGAGCGACGAAAGAAAAATAGACTTAGAAAAGAAATTCTGCGACCATATACACACGCATAAACTATCAATGACGATCGTTGATATACGTGCTAAAGTAGTATTTCTCTTTTTTTTTCTTCCCGTCAGAAAACAAATAGATGAGAACCACAACTATACCCAAGAGAATCAATTTCCTTTTTACAATTCGTTTTTCCTCAAGCTAGATTTTCTTCTCGATTAGTCACAATAGTATCTGAAAGTTCCTTTTTTTTCGTTTTCTTCAAACGGATATATTGATCTAAAGACATTTCTTTGACTTATATTTACCTTATATAGGTAGAAGAGAAAAAAAAAAGAAAATTTCATACGAAGAATTACGTTTCGCACATGTAAGAAGAAGGAGGAAGAGAAAGAGGAAAAAAAGAATAGTAAAGAACGACAATAAGCAAATGTACTGTGAGTGTTACTAGATGCCATTCGATCGTTCGAATTTCTATTCCTTTTCAATAATTTGAAATCTAAGACAACCATAGAACAGCTAAGCATAACACAATGAATTACGAGTATTTTTCAGGGTATAAACGTACGAAATCAAAAGATAAATCGAATTTTCTTTGAAATAAATATATGTTCGTTCTATGTCATGTCATGCTTGTTTTTTTTTCTATTCCTTTTTCTCGATAGTCGTCCATGAGAAAAGAAAGAATTTTTATGATGAATAGATGTCTATCTGTCAGTTGTAGGGGTGTTTCTTTTTTTTTTTGTTTCGAATATATAGAAAATACACGAGAAAAATGAGATCGATGAGAAACAGAAAGAAGATTTTCTGGTCGAATAATGGATTAATCATGCGTTAGTCGAAGACAGTCGTATCATGTATCTATCCATCTTGAATAATATCTTTTTACTATTCTAGATGAAAAAACTATTCTTGATAAGCATATTTTTCGTTTTCATTTCTTTGGATTTAATTATTTGTGTCAATCAACATGAAAATCCAACAACCAAGACAACGACTCCATCCTCAATCATTAATCCTTATCGACCACGTGATCATATTGTTAGTCCACATGATTTCTCTTATATTATAAATCCGGGCTATTCTGTATGTAATCAAAGTTCGAATTCATCAGTCTACGTCTTAGTTTATGTTCATTCGGGCCCAACAAATTATCAACGTCGTATGGTCATACGTGAAACATGGTCAACACGAACATTATTTCCTGATTTACGTTTAGTATTCATGATTGGCAAAAGTATGGACAAAACAGTTATGAAAGCGATTGGATACGAAAATGAATTATATCGAGATATTGTTCAAGAAGATTTCATTGATGCATATAAAAATCTAACATACAAAGGTATAATGGCATTGAAATGGATATCGAATTATTGTCCACAAACGAAATATGTTCTTAAAGTCGATGATGATGTTGTCGTGAATACATTTACAATGATGAATCATTTGAAATTTATCGATAAAGATGATCCAAATAAACAAGGAACAATACTTTGTTTATTATGGAAATCAATGGGAGTCATGAGAGATAGGTAAGAATACGATAGATCAATTATAAGAATAATTGAAGATTATTTAGTAAATCAAAATGGTATTTGAGTAAAGAAGATTTTCCTTTGGATAGATTTCCGCCATATTGTAGTGGATCAGGTAAAATCCAAAAGTGAACATTTCGAAAAGATGTTTTTTCTTTCTTCTTCTTCGGTTTTTAGCTTTTATTTTAACTGGCGATATGCCTGCAAAAATGTAAGATTCTTGGTTTTTTTTCTGAATTCTTTATTCATTGCAAAATATATGATTTAGGTATAATGCGAGTTTATATATCCCATTTTTCTGGGTTGATGATTATTTTATCACCGGTGCTGTAGCAAGTGCTGCAAATGTTACATATACTCAACTAGGTTCACTGTATACAATTCCTCAGCAATTAGCACATACTCGTTTCATGTCATCGAAATCATTCTATACGATCATGTTTGGACATTTTGTAAGCATAGAAGAGAAAAAAAAAGACAAAATTGTAATCTATCTTTTTGATCTTTAGCCTGGATCAATGAATAATATGCGTGAAATCTGGCGTCGAATATTAACGACACAAAAATATAAATTCCCCGAACGTGTTCAATTGTATTCGTTCACTTGGGATCAAACAATCCATCGAATAGCTGAAAATCAGTAACGGCAACAACTCATGAAAAAAAATGCTCGCTCTCAAATGTCTTTCCAGTTGATTTGTTTTTCTTTTTTTCTTCAATGTCTGATAGGATTCTTTTCGTTTCTTCTTTTTGTTAATTAGTTTTCTTTTTATTACGAAAAAAAAAACCAACAGTCAACACTGATCTCAGTATTTTTCAAGAACTTTTTCTAAAAGTTTGTTTAAACCGGTGAGAACTAAACGAGGATCTTCAACTAAACCAGCTGTTACCAAAGCATTATCGATTAACTAAAACAAAAATCATCTTTCCAAGCGAAACAAACAAACGAACGATCATTTACTTGTTGAGCAAGCATTGTTGCCAACTGTGTATCCGGGGATTTTTGAAGTGTATAAAGTTTTTTAATCAATATATGTTTAGGATTGATATCGAAATTTAATTGAAGAACTTTGTAAATTTCTTGTTGTTTATCTCGTTGAAGTAAATTCGTTTTCAAGAAATGACGAACAGCACCCATTTCGTTTGTTGTGATTATGCATGGATGTTGATCAAGTTTGGTATTAATCTGAATGTCAGGCAATGTCCAGTCTTTTTTTTTCTTATATAAAAAAGAACTATTACTTTAACGTTTTTGATCTTATCACCAAATTGTTTCAAAATCCATTGTTTTAATGCATTAGCTTCATCTTGACTCAAACTACGAGAATCTAAAACACGACAAATCGTCTTGTTTCATAGTAGATCTTAGTTTACCTCCTTCAAGTATGACATCATCTTTTTTCGTATCAGTTTCTAATTCTGATTCGACAGATTTAAGTTTCTTCTTATCGAATTCAGCTAATTGCATCAATAAAACTTCATCATGCGATTCATAAACAAACAAAACTTCGTAGCCTTTTTGTCGAATAGCTTCATAGTATGGCGAATTTTCGCACAAATCTCTCGATGGTCCAGCTAGATAATAGATCTGTTTTTGTTCGGGTACCATACGATCGATATATTCTTCGAGACTAATTAAATTGCCTTGTTCTTCACGTGATGATTCAAAACGAAGTAATTTAGCAATATCTTCTTTTTCGCCTTGGTCTGATGTACGAACAATGCCTTCTTTGAAGAATAATTTGTAATCTTCGTAGAATTCTTGATATTTTGGTTTGTCTTTTTTCGCTTGTTCTTGGAGAAAACGAATGACACGTTGAGTTAATAATAAACGAATTTTTCTAATCAAAGAGAATATTTTCCAATGAATTGAAAAAGACAAATCGCTTCATACCGAATGAGATTGCTGTCTTGTAGAAGTTCACGACTTAAATTCAATGGGATATCTTCACTGTCGACAACACCTAGAGAAACATGGAGTTTTAATTTCGAGAAATTCAACAAATCTTTCGATTTACCTTTAACAAATCGAAGCCATCGAGGTAATAATTGATTGGCTTTCGGTTGAATCAAAACTTTTCGACTGTATAAAGCGACACCGACATCAGCTTCTTGTGTAACATCGAAAATATCTATTCAAAACATTTCTTCAATCAAAAGACGTGAATATTCTTCGATTTTACTTGGTTTGTATTGCGGGATGTAGATCAATGCACGAACATTGATCGGAACATCGATTTTATATTGCAATGTGTATCGTGGTTTATCATATTGACCTGTAATAAATCGATAGAATTCAGTATGTTCATCTTCTTTAATCGATTTTGCATCTTCCATCCATAAGGCCTGAAAACAAAAAACGATAGTTAATTACTATCTTCATATAGAACAAAGTTTCGTCAACATACACGAAGATTATTCACACGAGTATCGTTGATGTAAATCGGTGCTGATACGAAATTACTGTATTTTTTAACGATTTCTATTTTTAAATGAAGAAAACGAAATGCATAGATTCAAATTCGAGGATAATCTCCTACGTTTGACTGTTTCTTCTTTGCTGAATTCTGTGCAATCATCACGTAAATGACAACGAATAGCTGTACCACGTTCAACATCATCTGGAATAGCTTCGATTTCATATGAACCCGATCTAAATCAAACGTATTTCGATTTTGATTTTAAAAAAAGAAGGAAGAATTACCCATCTGATGTCCATCGATAGGCTGGCTCGCCTTGTTTATACGATCGTGTGACAACTTCAACTGATTTCGAGACCATAAACGCCGAATAAAAACCGACACCAAATTGGCCAATAATTTTTCCATCATCGGTTGAATTTTTATCCTTTTTTAATTCTTCAAGAAACATTCGAGAACCTGATCGAGCTATTGTTCCTAAATTGTCGATTGCTTCTTGTTTAGTCATACCAATACCAGTATCCTAGTTATTTCCAAGAAATGTTTCATGTCAACTAACAAAAATGAAAATACTTTGATCGTTATCGTTTTTTCGATATCATCAACAGTTATATAGATTTCTCGTTTATCATCATTGATTTGTTCATTTCCAGCGGATAATTGAACGTAACGGAGTTTTTCTAATGCATCATTTGCATTCGAGATCAATTCACGAACGAAGATTTCCTTGTCGGAATAAAGAGATTTAGCAACAATATGCAATAATTGTTGAGTTTCAGCTTGAAATTGATGCTTTTCAGGTTCTACATTTGAAAATAAGAAAATGCTTTTTTTTTTGGTAAAAACAAAAAAGTTCGCCTACGAGATGTATTATCTTTTTTCAATGGATCAACATTGGTTGTTAAAAACCGACGAAATGTCATTGGTTTTTGTGCAACTAAATGTTGATTAACATTCACTGTTGTTGATCGACTTGAAATCATCGGTGTATAACCGTGAAGTGTACGCATAGATGTTGAAAGAACATTTCGATATCGAACAATTGATCGTAGATGCATTATTTTGTTTTCTAGAAAGGAAATATTCCAAAGAATAATAATCATAATTATTATTATTTTTTATTTAAAAAGAAAAGAAAAACGATTAATTTTCATAAGATTAGTAGACAAAATACTAGACAAAACAAAATGGACGGCAGATTCATTCTATCATAAAAGAGAGAAAAAGAACAAATAAACATTCGAGTCAATCTGACGATGAGCTCTGATCAATCGTAATCTGTAGTAACTTTCGGAGTTAGTAATTGTAAAGCCGATTCTCGAACTTCCAATGCACGTTGTTTAGCTTGTTGGAATGCATCTAAACAAAGAAAATTCAAACAATTTCCTATGTAAAAAAAACGGAAACTCTTCCTACCAATTGCTGCATTGATATTCGACATGAACGCATCAAATCTATGCAAAAAACAAACAAACAATTAGAAACCGAAAACATTCGAAAAACTATCGTTTACCCGTAACGATTGGTCGCATAATGTTCACGTCGTTTCTCGTGTTCCATTGCAATGGTTCTAAATTGAAATGTGTACATTGGTTTTTCATCGTTTGATGCTTAGGAATACATACTGCGATTGAAAAACGACATTCATTCGAACATTTAAAGAGCCTGTCGAAACCGTACGAAAACCAAATCGATTTAACGGCGTGTTATTCTACGTAGACCGAGAATAGAATATCAATCAAATAGTTGTTTGTTTATTGTTTCGTACTTTTTCACTTTCGAATTGTTTTGGAATGGCAACATAACTGATGTCTTCGAGTTCATTGGAACCTCCGATAAAAAATCGACGAAGTTCGTTGAATATTGAATCGCCTCGTGGTCGCCAACAGGATAATTCTTGATCATAGAAACCTGGAATACTTGGAATGTCGAGATAAGTATAGCCTTCGGTTCGATGACGACCCCAGATATCTTGTGAAGCAACTTGAAAATAGATCTTTGGCATTCGTGGCAATTCTTCAATCGACATCAAATAAGAATTTTTAACAAAAAAACCAAAGATTTTCTTTTCTCACCATGATCAGCCGAACTCGGCGATGGTCGATACCAAAGTACGATTTCAAACGGATGTGAATAATAAACAATATCGTCCTAAAAATTCAAAACATTCCTTAGCAATCAAATTCAATCGTTTTCTTCGTACATGTTTGCTCGATTTAGTCGCACTTGCTGTATGCGTATAGCCTGAGAATACGGTTGATTTATCAGCATACCAATCTGAAGTTTCGAAAAGAGAAATTGAATTGACAATCAAAATTGAAACCCTTCAATTCTTACTCTCGGGCAAGTCAATTGAATAGTAAACATAGAGATCATCGTATTCGAAATTTTTTCCACTGACAATCTCGCCGAAAACGTTCAATTTCAAGACGGCTGGTGGAACCTTCGAATATTTCAAATCGAGTCAATTTCCCCAACAAAACGTTTTTTTTTTCTTATTTACTGCATCGAACTCATTGCCAACGATTTGCAAACGATGCGTTTGTTTTCTCAATGCAATTTCATCGAATAATCTTCGTTCTTTGAGAAAATCTTCAGTACTAATCGGTATCGATGCATGCTCCAAATAGTAATGATAAACTTCATTATGCAAAGCGCCTGTTTCGACAATATACGCCATTTTACCACTATTAAAATCCGGTTCGAGAACAATGGTTCCATTGGCATAGATTTGAATTGTACAAAGAACATGTTGGCCTAATGGAAAAGATGCTTTAGTGACCAGACCAGTTGTTGCATCGATTTGATCGTTGAGATCAAGCATGATGTACATTGTCTGATAGGATAACGATGCGTAGTGATTATTTCGAAGATCGTCATCAGTTGGTTTCGAATTGATGATATTTGATTTCGGTAGATAATCTTCGTCGCTAGAAAATCAGGTTTTCGAATGCAAAATAAGAAGAAGAGGAACATACCTTAGTTTCGAACGAGGTGGAGCAATACGACGTTTGCCTAGAAAAACAATCGATGAAGATTATGTATCTTTTTTTTTATATTTTTCAATTACGAATAGTATTCATTCCTAAAGCCAATTGACTTGGTTGTTCACTAGGTGAATCAGTTTGAAAATAATCCAACTAAATTCAAAATTGAATTTCAGTAAGTATTTTTCAAATCAATCGTTTTCTTACGTCTTTAATGAAACCGTATGGATCGCCTTCGATATACGTATAAATTCGTCCTGGTTGTCTTCGATTCGCTCTAAAGGAGAAAAGGAATCGTATTTTCTTCATCATTAAAATCGATCAATACTTCATTCGTTGTATCTCATTGTAATATTTCAGTCGTAATGGATCGGTTTCTTTCCCAGCGCCATTTCCATATTCCTCAAATTCACGCTAAAAAAATAAGAAAAATTAAGCCGAGAGAAAATCATCGAATTCTTCCTACACGATTGAATAATTTCTGTTGCCAACCGATAACTACTTCTTCGTATTCCGATCGTTTTGTTTCATCGAGAGCTTGTGCTGCATCGGTTTTCGTTGCCTTTGGTTTTTCTGCGAGTTTACCATCGGCATGGAGCAAACGCGTGAGATCTTCTTCGATTCGAAGTCGTTGAAGACTTGGTAATAACGCGCTCGAAGTTAAACGTTCGAGTTTGACACTTGAAAATAATCGATAGAAAACAAAAATCAAGAGTAAAACTAAAAGTCTACCGAATTTTAAAGTTTGAAACTAAATCTTTCGAACGATAGACCGAACAACCAACATCATTTTCCACGAGATTCGACATGATCAGATCGAGAGAGAGAAATGAATCTATTTGGAGATTAAAACATGGAGTAGATACAGGTATATATTGGCCTTAGTAATAACATTTGACTGGTTGAAATCATGGACTCGTTTGTATAGATGTCGTTGATCTATTTGCATTCTGATTGATAAAAACGGATTAGTTGTTTTTATTTTTTGTTGTTGATTTGTTTCGACATGTTTCGAACACTAATCAAGCGTTGTTCATTTGTTCAATTAACTCCAAGTTTAAATATTCATTTATCAACATCGAAACTGGCGAAAGTTACAAGTCAAAATGCTCAAAGCAGTGGTAGTAGTAGTTCGCCATCCGATGATGTTAAATTCGAATATATCAATAAAACTGGAGTTATTCTTTTGAATAAACCAAAAGCATTGAATGCTCTTTCATTACCGATGATTGAACAAATCTATCCGAAATTAAAAGTTGTTGTCTTTGTTTTTCTTCGAAATTTTTCTTTCAAAATTTCCGTTTTTAGCAATGGGAGACCGATGGTAAAACTCAATTAGTTATCATTAAAAGTACAACACCGAAAGCATTCTGTGCTGGCGGTGATATCAAAGGTAATTTCGAGATCAAAATCAAATCTAAGAACGATATTTTCCGATTTCGTAGCACTTTTATCTAAAACACCTGAAACTAAACAACTTCGTGAAGCATTCTTTCGTGAAGAATATAAACTAAACTATCTTACCGGTAATTACAAACTACCATACATAGCAATTATCAGTGGAATAACTATGGGTGGAGTAAGTTTATGTCTCATTCAGATAAATCATTCGATTGATTATTTAGGGCTGTGGTCTTTCTGTTCATGGACCATTTCGAATTGCAACTGAAACAACAACGATTGCTATGCCTGAAACTGCTATTGGTAAAATGAAAACAAACGATCGAATGCATTCGTTGTTTTGTTTTTCTTAAGGTTTATTTCCTGATGTTGGTGGTTCGCATTTTCTTTCGCGTTTAAACAATAATCTAGGTGTTTTTCTCGGTTTAACTGGACATCGTCTACGTGGTATCGATGTGTTTCATGCTGGAATAGCTACACATTTTGTTCCAACCAATCGAGTAAAATATTCTACTCTTACAGGAAATTTTTATGTTTGATTATTCATGTTTTTAGTTAGATGAAGTTCAACAAAAACTCGTCGAAATTCCGACTGCAAATCATCAAACAGTGAAACAAGTCTTGGATAAAAACTGCGAATCAGTAAGAAATCTTCGTTGTTCTAATGAATTCATTGTTTGTCGTGTGCTTTTCAGGCCAAATCGCAACCAGCATTTAGTCTAGAAAAAGATTTACCTGCAATCAATCGTTTATTTTCTATTAAAACAAAGAATGTTGAAACAATTCTCGAACAGTTAAAAGCCGATGGTTCAGAATTCGCATTGAAACAACTTGGAATTCTCGAAAAAATGGTCTCTTTCTCCTCCGTTGTCTATTCATTCGAATAGCTCATTTTCTCATTTCAGAGTCCAACATCATTAAAAATCACTTTCGAACAATTGAAACGAGGTCAAAATCTTAATCTAAAAGATTGTTTAATCATGGAATATCGACTTACTCAACATATTATGAATGGTCATGATTTTTTCGAAGGTGTCCGTGCAGGTAAACTCGTCTCTTTTGTCAAAAAAAAAAACAACATACGAATTTTTGTTTGTTTGTTTGTTGGTTATTTTAGTTTTAGTTGATAAAGATAATAAACCTCAATGGAAACCGAATTCATTACAGAATATTTCCGAACAAGAGCTCGAACAATATTTTCAAAAACCTCCATCCAATGAAGATTTAACTTTAGCATGAAAAATAAAAAAGAAAATGAACGAACCGAAATAAACAGATAAGCACTTTGGTTTTTTTTATACATGCAAATGAGATAAAGAAGAGAAGAAAAAAAGAAAGTATTTTGTTTTTCATACGACGAAAAAAAACACTGTTCAATCGAGAAAATTAATGAGGAAGATTGGATTCGAGATTAATCGGTGATAATGGATGACGATCTGTTTTCATGAGAAGATTTGTTGACGAAATAAATGACGATTTTAAATGATTTAAACATTGCGTAGATAGAAGTTCTTGTAATTGTTGAATATAACCAATGACAAATTCGAGAAATTCTAATTCAGTTAAATAACGATTTCGAGGAATAGTTGGAACGAGTAGAGCGAGTTTTTGAAATTCTTTTTCAAGTTCCGATTGATTATCATCATCGAACTGAGAAGACAATGTAGTCATATTTGAATCTAAAAATCATTGAAAGATACATATATTGATCAGTTTTGTATCTCCTACTCAGGTTACAATAACATTCAATAGAATCTCTTTTCTCTCTCTCTTCTTTTTGTCCAGCTGTCTATCTATCCTATCTGGATGTCTGTCGATCGTCGAGAAAAAACACATACATATTATATGCTATCTAATCTATCATTATTATTATTATTCTTTATTATAAGTACGGGTACTTTTGTATAAAGGATAATTTTTGTTTGACTCAATTATATTTCAAGAAGAAATATGACAGAAAAAAAATACGGATAATATTACCTAATCAAATCGAACTACTCGCTCGCTATTTGAAACTAGTACGTGATTAGTCTGTCGTTTTTTTTTAACGTATAGAATGAGATATTTAGTAAATGATTCGAAAATGGACATCTGTTTGTGTGCACAGGCGCATGACATGAGTTAAAAATTATCTCATTGCATGGCATATGTTTCTATTTTTGGTCAAAAATGGTCTCTTTTTTTTTCTTACTTCCCATGAGAGACGAGTCTATGTATCTCTTTCTTTTTATTTCTACTCAATGAATCTCAAATCGGCACGAAACCTATGATCAGACTGTCGATTGTCGACGTCATCTTACCCGTCGTTGTCTAATGATGAAGATGAGAATGAAATTTTGAACAGCTGTATGATATATTTTTTTTTTCGAGTTGAAGTTATATATGCATATGAAAAAAAGAAAGAAAGAAAGAAAGCGAGAGAGAGAGAGAGAGAGAGAGAAACGAAGAGAAGACAGTTGATACGATGCAGACACCATACGCGCGCGTGTGTGTGTGTGCAAGTTAACTGTTACTGTTTTTGCTTCCGACATTGAAAAGATGGGATGTGTGTGTGTGCGCGCAACTGTGCAACGTATCTATCTTTCCATCTGACATGTGTTTGCCTGTATGGACATTTGGATGGTACTGGTTTATGTTCGAATATGAAAAAGAAAGACGCTCTCTGCAAACCTACCGAATGTCATTACAAGTGAACTATTGTTGATGTTTGATCGTAGTATCATACATTAAACGAATAGATATACGTATATAAACATCGCTTTTTTTTGCGTCTGCTATTTGATTGGAACAGATGATGAGCGTCTCTCTCTCTCGTTCTCTGTGTCTATTTAGCTGTATATTTGTTGTTTGTATCATCACCAGAGGGACATTTCATGCTCGATTGAAGACCAATTTCCTTCTCTTGTCTTTATTCCATCAGGTGTTGCCGGTCTCTTGCTTTCTGTTTATACAAGAATCATCGTGCAAGCATTAATATATGTAAATTGCCCATGGCATACTGCACCTGCAATAGCTTCTCGACAAGAAAAAGAAAGATAGATAGCTGAAAGAGATAAAAATGACATGCAAACATACACGTGTACTTCGGTTTTTTTTGGCAAAAGAAAGAAGATACTCTCAATTGAAATCAAAAGCTTTCGATAAGCCACAAAAATGTATCATTTTTGTTTTCTTTTTGTAGATAAGAGAAAAAAGAAAGCTTACGAATGACAGATTTAGTAAATAATTGGAAAATCGTCTTAGAACGTATTCAAATTGCGTCTCAATCGACACAACGATCTGTAAAACTAATAGCTGTCTCAAAAACTAAGCCAGTCGAAAATATTGTCGAACTCTATCAAGCAGGTCAACTTGATTTCGGTGAAAACTATATTGATGAATTAGAAAAGAAATCGAATGATGATTTAATTTTAACACAATGTCCTGAAATTCGTTGGCATCTCATCGGACATTTGCAAAGCAACAAAATCAATCGAGTTTTAACACGTATACCGAATCTTGTCTGTATTCAAACCGTTGATTCAATTGATTTAGCAACAAAATTAAATAACAATCTTGCACAACAATCGAAAACATTGAACATTCTCATACAAATTAATACGAGCAACGAAGCACAGAAATCCGGCGTTCCTATTCAAGAATTTCTTTCATTATATGAACATGTGAAAACGAATTGTTCACAATTGATTGTTCAAGGTTTAATGACAATTGGTCTATTGGATAATGTCAATGCGAGTGATGATTCTGATTTTCATACATTAGTTCAATGTCGAAATCAATTGTGTGAAAAATATAAGATTCCAATCGATGAAATCGAACTTTCGATGGGCATGTCTCATGATTATGAACGTGCTATTCAAGTCGGAAGTACGATTGTTCGTGTTGGAAGTTTGATATTCGGTGCTCGTCTTTAAACGAATCACATCCAAAACTAAATGCTCACAAATCCATTTTATTTGTGCGTGTTTTTTTTAGATTAAAAATGGAATATAGTGATGGTGATCCAGGTTTTCGTGCTCGTTTTTTGGAGCCAAAATTTCAACCTGAATCATTCGTACAATCGATTGGTAACGAAAACCGATATAGACGCAATAAGAAAAAGAACTTTATGCTTTTGTTTTTAAGCATCGAAATCAATTGGTAGTACGGATTTAATGAATATGAAACGTCGAATGCATTTGATTTCGAGTGAAGCTAAAACAGAATTAAAACAGAATGTCTATCGAAATCATACGAAATTCATTGAAACAGCGAAAGAAGTTTCATCATTAGAATCCGAAGTCTATCAATTACATTCGTTATTAGCCGATGAAAAACAATTATTGAATACAGTTAAAGAACTACTCAATGTTGAAAATAAAGTAGACCAATTTAAAGCTAAAGATTTGTTCTATCGGTTGTTTTTTTTCTTAGGCTGAATCATCCGAAGCATCGGATAATGAATCCTGGGAAACACTTCTTCATCATTGTCAAAGTCTCGGTCTTGTCGTTGCCAATCCTGATCGACAATTGATCTATAGTGGTAAATTATCCGAAGTGAAATTAGAAAATGCACCAACAAAATCCTCACATAAAATCAGTTCATCATCAAAAGCTCCGACTTCGTTTGTTACACATCAATGTTATGCTCTTCTATGTACAGATTATTTTATTATTGCCAAATCAACTAATCTTCGTACAGCAACAGCTTATGATGTTGATCAAGTTATTAAATTACATCAAACAACAAGTGGAATGAATAATAATACAAATACGACCAATTCAAATCGTCAAGGCAATCAATCAAAACAAAATCAATCATCTGCAATACAGATTATTAACATGAAAGATGATTCGCTAAGAAATTCATTTTCTATCAAATATAATCTTGAAACATTAACATTGATGTGTGACAATGCGCAAAGTAAAAAACATTGGCTAGAAATGTTCGAAAGTGCACTCTATCCTCGACAAAGACGTGGATCTCTCCTATACACAACTCCGGGCCGTGTTTCGACAGCATCAACTGTATCATCAGCATCGTCATCGATAGGTGATCGATCATCATTTCAACAACAACCATTCGAAGAAGAATTCTATTCTGATGAATGGATTACTGATACTCTAGAAAGTTTAACTATTCTTTTAGCTGAAAGAAATTTCGATGATGCTCTAGCGTTGATTCTTCGTGCGAGAAAATATGCTCGACAATTTCTTGCTGAACATTCACAACAAACTATGCCGTTCGTCGATGAATATGTTAAAGGTGTACAAATTAAAGAACAAGAACTATGTAAATTAATTGAAAAAGAAATTCAAAATATTTGTGAACGTGGTTGTTCAACTAATCTACTTAAACATTACTATCATCATATACAAACATTGAAAAAACTCGGTTTTATTCCGAAAGCTTGTGATTTATTTATTACAATACAATTATCACTGATGAAAAGTACATTGAAACAAACGAAATTAGAAGAATTAAATGTTGTTTTTGTCGAGAATTTTGCGAACACATTTTTTACTCGACTTGTCGATAGTTACTATGAATTTGTGCAAATATTCAAAGATCAAAAGTCAACATTTACCAAATTTATTGTTTGGATGTCAAGTGAAATCGAAAAATTGATTACAATTCTACATAATCAACAATATATTAGTACGAAAAATTTTAATTTTTCAATGAAAAATATCGATATTCTATTGACGAAAGCAAATGAATTTTCATCGAAATTAATCGATGTTAAATTTATGTTTGAAGAGCAATTAGAAAAAGTACTCATTCAAATAATAAATACACAAAAAGATATTATCATTGATACATTACGTCAACGACATCGAGATGAGAAATGGATACCAACTCAAATACAAACATATGAACGTCTCGAACAATTATATTTTGAATTTCATGAATTGGGTGTTGATAGTCGAAAATTTCTTCAACCATTTTTAATTCAAACCAATGATATTATACAGATATCGCTTGCACCAAGTACATTACAATTTGCTAAAGCTTATTTAACATTTTCACGTGATTTATATAAGATACATTATTCGTTAATTAATGAAACGATTGTTCAAGCTTTGGTTGCATTAATGAAATTACATTTGAAATCATATGAACGTGCGCTAGAAAAATTACAATCAACTAATGATAAACAAACGAAAATGTTCATTATGAAAAATGTGGATTTCTCGTTGAATTATCTTTTTCAACATGTTGATACACTTTACAAGCCAAAAGTTGGACATTCAGTCAAATATTTCACAAAAGTTTATGAGAAAATGGCTAAATTCAAAGAAATGGCTTCTTCGTAGAATGATATTTGTCTTCCGAATGACTTTCTTTTTCTTATTCAATATCCTTATTATATTTATCTGTTAATAAAAAACCAATAAATATTCATTCCGTATAATATATATGCATAGGAAAAGCGTCAATATTTAACAAAATATGAAAAAGAAAACTTTATTAAAAACAAAATAAAAACTTAATCTGAACACAAATCCAAAAGACATGACCAAACAAAACGAATCCACTTTCTTGACACAAAAAGTAAAAAACAATAAACTAACATAAAACTCAGATTTTTCTTAACAAGTGTACCTAATGAAGCTTCTTTGTCTGTTAGAGACGAGAAAAGATCAAATTCATTTGCTAGTATTCCAGTAAGTATACCGTTAATTCCAACAAATAAAACAGCTAAAACAACAAAATACTATAAACATGGCAATTTCTCTAAATTTTTTAAAATAAAAAGATCGTTTTTTTCCAATACTCTTTCTTTCAGCATTTGTGGTTTTGGTCTTTTTCCAATATCCAGGGCGATCAATACGGTCTCCATGACGATACAAAGCGCTAACGTATACGGCCATTTTATACAGTTTACAGCCGTATTTTGTCGTAGATGACCGGTTGGCATGCGCCGTATCTAATTCGATCTGGGTATTTTTTTCTTCCAGCACAGTTCAATCTCGATTTCAGGGGCATTCTAACCATTTTTTTGGATCATTCTAATTTAATATTTATCTTTGGAAATCAAAGTCACAATAACTGAAAAAATCGGTCACATTTTTATTTTCAAAAAAAACACAAACGAAACAATATCAGCACGAAAAAAGTGACAAAAAAAGAATGCATAAAAACACAGTTCTACTTATAACAACCGTTCGGACATGTACGTCAGTAAAAAGTGGAACATCGGCAACCAAGTTTATATAGAACTATACAATAGTTCTATTGATACAGCTAATAAATCAAGATCCAGACTCCACTTGAATAACCATGATGTGAAACAAGCTAGAGAACCCGCCCTCATTCATGTTTTTTTTTCTTTGCTTGCTCTTTTGCATATGTCAAAGCATCTAACATAGAAAAGATTAAAGTAGATATATACAGCAAATTACTATTAGATATAACAATCGATCACATGATCGCTGAAATGGCTGTAAAACATTTCATATGTCAAACTCAGTTGTCATCATAAAACTCTTTCTCAACAGTAGAACAAAATACAAAAAAAATGAAAACCTTTTCGAATAGTATTATTTTCTTTAGGCAGAAAAAGTTATCTCATATAATACAGTACATTGTACATGACAATGAACGTATTCTAAGCTGAAAGTGAATTATAAATGCGATGTAGCGATGAGATGCCTAATTCGACTTTGAATATAATTCGGACTACAGCTAGATCAAAACGATTATAAAATAATCGATCTTTTATCAAAAAAAATTTCTCCAAATAAAAACAAAATTTTATTTTTCGAACTCAAATTCGAATTCAAAATGGAAAAGTGAAAATTTGACTTATTTATGAAGTTGAATTAGACAGCTACTCAATGTAGCACTGTGAAGATATTATTTCTCCCTCATTTCTCTTAAATATTTCAAACCCATACCTTTCTTTCATGCTCATGCATTTTCTCTCTTAAAAACATGCGAAATATTTTTGTTGTTAAGTGACTTACTAGAAATGGCTTTGAGATAATACCAAGAATTTCTAATGCCTTGATCAGAACCTAAATAACGATATAATATTAATATTTTGAAGAGTATATAGCGGATGAACATGAAAGTTGATGAAAAAAAAAAAAGAAATGTCAATAAAGAAGACCAGATACTCAGCAATTTTCTCTTTCATTTGTTCGCATAATGTAAGTTCTACTAACCTGATGAATGTTGTTGAATTTGTTTTGTTCTTTCGACAGCTTCAGTTCTTTTGGTCTTTTCGACTTGTATAATTTCTATTTGACGAGTTTTTTCTTGTTCTCGACGAGTTTTTTCTTTTTCAGCAACCATGAATTTGAGAAGCTCGAATTTCTGAAATAGAAAACACGAACTTTCTTTTAGTTTGAGATTTTTTGTTATGTCACTTGATCTTGGTTAAGGTCGTTGAATGACGATCGAAAATTTCTAAAATAATAATAAGGAAATTTCAATGTTTTGTTGATGTGCTTACCTATCGAATTCATTATGAAATTCGATTCCAGATGCGATCGCATTTTGGTACGATGGTGAACGTTCAGCCATATATTGCGTTGAAAACAGTAAGTAACTAAATAAAAGTGGAAATGCACGTCACAGGAAAATACTTACATGTTCTCTTCTCAAATCAGAATGGGAGAAAGAAGATGTCTCCACATTACTATGTTTTTAGAATTCTATATAAGATACGATTCCGATAGAATTTTTTTTTCATTTCTTTTATTTCTAGCCGACAATAAGAATACAATTATAATTTAGGAAAATATATACACGTACAAAAAATAGCAAGACTAACATTGCTACAGGAAGAATAGAAAAAAAAGGCGCCATCGTATTATTGCTCCTGTGAGATTGATTCGTTATCTGCTGCTGGATTTAAACTTTCCGATCGTACTTCAAATTTCAGATTAACATTAGCATTTGTATCGTTATCACTATCTGGACCATCGAGTATTGTATAATTAGACATGAGATTTTCGTTGAGCTTCTTTTCATGACAGAAATCGCAGTAACGATGTTGAGAACTATCAAAATAGAAAAAAAAGAGAGAGAATTTTTTATAGAAGACAAATTTAAAAGAGCATACTTCGGTGTTGAACCATGATGCCAATGATTTGAACAAGAATAACAATAGATTTTTTGACAATTACGACAACGATACTATAAAAAAGAAGAACTCATACATTCATACGAATTACTACATGCATACCTTTCGAACTGTCCATCCGAAAGTAGCGTCACATTTCGAACAATTGAGAATATCATCTTCATGCATCCATTGTTTCGATTGTTCTTCTTCTAATTTTACTTCATACGCATAGATTGAATTGAACATATCAGCTTTTTCACTAAATTAACATACAGAATTCAATAACAAGAGAATACATGCATATCAATATGCATACCGAATAGCTTTGATTAATCGACGTTTCATCTCTTCGAAGTCCAATGTTCTTTCATGAAGAGAAGCTTCGAGCTGTTCTTGAATCTTCTGATTTTCTAACTAAATATACATAAAGGAAATAATTGGCAACTATGAATTTCGAGTGTTGAATCAGTATACTCGTTCTTTTGCCATTGATTCTCTTTCGTTTTCAAGTACTTGTGTTAGTTTCTCTAATTCCTTGTTTAAGTTTTCAATTTTCTTATTTTGTTTATTTGCGTATGCTGTTTGTTGATCATGCTAAATGATATTAGTCAAGAAATAAATCGAAAAGAAAAAAGAATAAATACTGCAGATTTAAGGCTGTTCGCTTGTTCATCAAATTTTCGTTGTAAATCGTTGTAGATCGAATCTTTGCTATCTAATAAACCCTGATATTTTGCCATTTCACGTTCTAAATCTTTAGCTTTCTACAATCGAAAACAAAACAACTAATTTCTATTCCATAAAATAATCTCGTTTGCTTACATTTTCAGATGTTGTACGTTGAATATGAAATGTAGATAATTGAAATTTGAGATCATTAATTTCGTCTTGTAAAATATCATTTTGAGATTTCAATTTTTCAGTTTCAATATTTTTCTCAATATTTTCGTCATCTGTTTGATTCATTTGATCAACTTTCTCGAATGAACATTGAATTTCGACATCATTCGTTGTTGTTGTTGTCGATTGTAACTGAACTTCTAATTGATGACAACTACAAATCAATCCAATGAAAACGGCATTCAATCAAGAGAAATTGCTTTACCGATCTTTCCAATAATGAACATTATTCTCCGGATATTCATCAATCGAGCAAATCGATGGAGCGTAACTACCTTCAGTCATTGATGTTTCAAGGTTCTAAAATGACGTATTCGTTCAAAGAAAATCATAGTTCAAATTGATTCTCACTTGAAATGGTAACATGATAGGAAATGAGGATGAGATTAACGATTGAGAGGCAATACTATCCTAAACAAACAAGCCGGTATGCAGAAAAATAGGAGACAAACGAGTTTGATGTCTTACCATTGAAAGCATACTCGACACACTGTCAGTACGATGTCGTGATATCGAATCAGACAAACTTTTTGGACGAAAATCAGTTGAACTATTTGACGAAATAAGAATCGAGTTCATGAAAATTGAGATAATCTTACTCTGCAGACGGCCAACACACGTCAAGTTGATATTGAGATGCAGAAAGAAGATCAAATTGAACATCATTTAATAGATATAAAGCTTGAACAATTCGATCCATATAAACTTGTTTCGTCCAAAAACAATCATCATGATAAAATTGACTGAGAAAAAGAAAGCGTATTTCTTTTATCAACAAGTTCAAAACTATGAATCTTACTGAACGATTTTTGTCATCATAAAACTTTGTTGTATAACATCACCTAGACGATGATTTTGTAAACAAAATCGAAGAAATAATCGACCACGACCAGTAGATGTTTTAACTTCCTGACTGTTGAGAACGTATAATACCGTATCATATAAACCTTTACTTTCTTTTAAGGCAAGAACAAAAAAATTCCAATAATTTCGTTTGGTATTTATCATTGATTTTCGATTTCGTAAATCAACTTGTAATAATTGTTCGAGATATTGAAAAAATTTTTGTAAACATGTATTCGTATCATCGATGTACATCGATTGTGAGCAGTCGACATCATTGTTCGATGTGACAAATTCTGAATGAATTGTATTTGCTTGATCTACGTAATTAGAAATCGAATAGATTTTCTTGTTGAAATCGAATTCATGATGACCTACTTTCAATAACTTCAATTGATTTCAAAATCGAAGTCAGTTTTCGAGTATCGTATGTGGACATTTCGTTTTCAATAAATGACAGATCAAAGGCGACTCATGTGTTTTCTTCCATGACTCATGTGTGTCCCGTGTGCGTGTCCTTTTCGATTGGTGATTTAATCTGTCAATGAGGGAAGATGCGAGGGCACCACTGATGTGATGGCGTAGTTTGTATCTTGTTGCTTCAAGTCGATTTTGTATTTTTAAGCAAGAGAATAAATGAAATTTTAAAAAATCTTTATTGTTTGTATATATATGAATGTATGACATCTATCCATACTTTTACTGTTCTTTAAAATACCGAATAGTACACATTCACTGGTCTGAATTAATCACTACATCTATCTATTACATCAGATATTTCTATTTCGAAGATTTAAGATTCTATGGCATCGGGAGACGATGAATATTACGATGATACATCATCCGGCTTTTTTCCTGATGATCTTGAACAACACGATACTGAACGAGATTTATACGCGATTTTACATATTAATAAAGACGTAAAAATCCGATTGTTTTCGCGAATCGAATGCATCTGTTGAATTTTTTTTCTAGGCAGATGCAGGTAGTATTCAACAAGCTTATCGACGATTAACACTCCTCTATCATCCTGATAAACATACCGATCCTCGAAATAAACAATTAGCTATGGATTTGTTCATTCAAGTAAAGAAAGCTTATGATATATTAAATGATCCACAAAAACGAGCGATCTATGATGTTGTTGGAATGAAAGGTTTGAAAGCTGAAGGATGGGAGGTAGACATATGTTTGATATTGATTTCATTTTTGACTTGATTGTGAATGTAGATTGTTAGTCGAACGAAAACAGCTCGTGAAATTCTCGATGAATACGAACGTTTAGCACGTGAACGTGAAGAAAAACGTTTCAATCAAATGACAAATCCTAGTGTACTAAGAAAATCTTTGTTGTTTTTCAAATCTAAATTCCAAAATTTCCATAGGGTTCGATGAATATGTCAATAAATTTAACTGATATCTTCGAACAAATGAGTTCAACAGATGCTGACGGGTAATTTTTTCGCATGTCAATCGAAAACTCGTTTATTAATTTCATTTTGTAAAGCGATTTTTCTCCGGTGATTGAAATGACTGAATTTACTGTTGCACAAAGTATTGATCTTCCATTGACGACTCAAGATACAGCAACAATAACAGCTGTTGCTGCGACACAAAATGGCCGTGGTACAGGATCTTTAACAACGTCATTTCGACGAGTCTTAGCTGATCTATCATGGTTTCGTGTAAGTCGATCAATTCAAAAACACAAAAACAAATGAAACGTCTATGTATAAATAACAGATTGATTTGAGTTTTGGTCAACAAAATCTCGCTGCATTTCGTTATTTCCGTCGTTTAACACAAAAACTGTAGGTGACACTCAATCTTCTCTTCTATTGAAATCGATTTCAATTCTCTCGTCAGTTTAGCCAAGCAAGTTTCGCAGCTACATTCGGACTTGTTGACGGTGGTTCGGCTATCATTACGCCTGGTTTTGTTTTCTCTGTTAGTTATCAACTAAGTCATCATATAACCAGTAGTCTTCAATGGAAGACCGGTGCTGATTCATTTATGAAAGGTGGTTTGCACTATGATAATCAAAAACTCGCTGTTTCGAGTGCTGTTCAAGTAAAATTCGAAGGAAAAATTGTCAAAAGTATATGTATGTGTACGTATTTAGCTCGGGTTTGTGAATACATTTGGTGCTATTGATGCGATATATCGGTGGCCGAATATCTGCAATTTACACTGTAGTTTAAAGTAAAACAGATTATTTCGAATTCTTGGATAGGAATTTGATTTTGCTGATAGATTATTTGTTTTCGGCCCGTTGATCGAGTACGGTATCGATCGACAAATTACTAAATACACGCATGGTTCAGCTTCGGTTGTTATCAGTAGTAAAATGGGCATACTATTAAAACTAAAGTAAAAATTCAACTTTTAACCAAAAAGCCGAACTAATCGTTTGATCAATTGAAGATTTATGCGCGGAGGACAACAGTTTACATTTCCTTTGCAATTATCTCAGGAAATAATTCCGAGTGCTGTTTTCTATGCAACTGCAACGCCAATTATTGCATATTTCATTCTCGATCGACTCATCATTCGACCGTTTAATCGATCTGAACAAGAACGGTAAAGACTCGAGTCGATATTTTGAAGAATGATTTGTTCTTTGTTGTTTTAGACAACAGAAAAAACGCGAAGATGAAGCTCGAGAAAAACAAGCCGAACGTCGACGTGAAGCAATGAACGCTCAAGAAGTTCTTCAAGCACTTGTTGAACAAATTCGAGATCGAGAAGGTGCACAAGGTTTGATCATTATCGAAGCACGTTATGGTCATCTATCAACAACAACAACACACGACAATCCTCATCAAATTATCGACGTCACTGTTCCACTACAATCACTTGTCAAAGATTCAACATTAAAAATCCCGACAACTGTATCGAAAGCGAATCTAACTGGCTTCTATGATCCTTGTATAGGACAAGAAAAAACCTTGTTTATTAAATATTCATTTGGATCACAAATACA
>ERZ781398.1150-NODE-1150-length-25791-cov-4.232631_pt1 | contig 25791 bp, 22 predicted proteins | sample MGYA00433077_ERZ781398 | MGnify/ENA primary metagenome ERZ781398 (study PRJEB29847, sample SAMN06458254) | wastewater metagenome | isolation source: Wastewater bioreactor | place: South Africa: Cape Town | study: EMG produced TPA metagenomics assembly of the... | reverse complement strand
AAAAAGATAATCTCGAACGTGCAGCAGCAGCGGCAGCGGCAGCATCATCATCATCACATAAAGTACGAATTGACTAGTTTTGTTTTTCTATTTACATCGAAATTTTTGTACTTGTAGCGAAGTGCAAGTTCGCCTCATCATTCGAGCGAGAAATATCGTGGACGTAGTCGATCACCGTTGGAATCGAAAAAGACGAAACGCGATGAGGTAGATGAAGATTTGCAGCGGATGATTTGGCAAGATGTTCTGTTCTAGGAGAGTGATGGCGAAAAAAGCGACGGAGAATTAGTTGTTGATGATACAAACGAGGTGAGACGAATGTTTTGTTTTTTTTGGAAAATCAATGAACACGATGTTTTCTAGAATGATAAACCATTGACGAATGGATCTCGTTCGCCGCATGAAAATGGCGATTCATCAAAACTACATTCAAGAAATAGTCAAAGTCCACATAGTGATAATGGTTCAGCACGAAGTACACCGTCTCAAAAAGTAAATTCAAAAGAAATTCGACAATCAAAGCTTTGACATTTCGATTTTCCAGGGTAGTGAAAAAAGTGGTTCAGCACCGATTACAACAACTGGAACGAACAATTCATCATCAAGTGGTAAATCCACATCGAAAAACGCCGTTCGACATTCCTCACCTAAACTACCTCGTATGTGTCCTTTTATCTCTTTAATAAAAACCAGTCGAATCTCTATTTTCAGCTACGGGACCATTCGGAGCTTACGGCGCCTTCATGCCTGAAAATCTAGCCGCACTAGCTGCTGGTTTCACTTCGGCACTCGGTGGCAATCCCTCGGCATCATCACGACCGTCATTGAACGATCTTTACTCATCGATACGACTTCCTCAACAGACGAATTTAATCACGTCGACAAGTGCAGCATCAAGTGGAAATCTCATCGAACGTAATGGCACCAAACAACATTACTCATTTCATTGCGATTCATACGATCCATCGCCGTCAGCCTCATCGTTACAACCGTACACATTTCCATCGGATACGTCCGAACTCAATGATGGTCCGCGTCGAACCAAGATTCTAAGTCATTTAATACACGGCGACGTTGTTTGTGCGGTGACAATCTCGGATTTAAACAAACATATCTACACCGGTGGTAAAGGTTGCGTGAAAATCTGGGATTTAAAAGAAAGTACGAAGGAAAACGCGAACCTACCAATGACAATTAATAAACCGATTGGACAATTCGAATGTTTGAGTCGAGATGCGTATATTCGTTCGGTTAAACTTCTGCCCGACGGTCGAACATTGATCGTCGGCGGCGAAGCATCGAATATTTCAATTTGGGACTTAAATCTCGCGCCATCGACCACGCCGAACGGAACGTTAATCAGTTCCTCGGCTTTGGCTCGTGATGGCAGCAATTCGAATTCATCGACATCATCGAATTCTTCATCAACTAACTCTCCGCTAACGCGTCTCAAAGGCGAATTACAATCGAAAGCAGCTGCTTGCTATGCATTAGCTATCTCAACCGATGGAAAACTCTGTTTTAGCTGCTGTTCCGATGGCAATGTTCTCGTTTGGGACATACAAAATCAAAGCATTGTTCGACAATTTCAAGGTCATAGCGATGGTGCAAGTTGTATTGATTTAACGCCCGATGGTCTTCGCGTTTGGACAGGCGGTTTGGATAATACCGTTCGTTGTTGGGACGTACGTGAAGGTCGTCAATTGCAACAATTTGAATTTGATTCACAAATCTTCTCACTTGGCTATTGTCCGACAGGCGGTGATTGGCTCGCCGTCGGCATGGAACAAAGTCTTATCGATGTTCTCAATGTATCATCAGCTAAACCCGATAAATATCGTTTAACATTGCATGAAAGTTGTGTTTTATCATTGAAATTTGCACATTCAGGTAAATGGTTCGTATCAACTAGTAAAGATAATCAATTGACCGGATGGAAAACACCTTATGGAGCGAAATTATTTGATGTAAGACAACAACTCGATGTGATTTTGATATCGATTTGCTTTTTTTTCTTCTCGTTTAGAATAAAGAAGGATCGTCTGTTTTAAGCTGCGATGTATCTCAAGATGATAATTTCATCGTGACAGGTTCCGGTGATAAGAAAGCGACTCTCTACGAAGTTGTTTACGAAAGATAAAAATCAATCGAATGAATGCACACAAACATAAGAGAAAGACGAGAAAAAATCAAATCATTGTCTGTTTACATATTTTTTCTTCTTCTTCTTTGTCTGTCTACTTGTTTGTTTTTCTGTTTCTCTGACCTATCAATGCGTCTATACAGTGAGTTTGTTTTCTCTCTTGTTTTGGGTCAGATATTTCAATGTTGTTGTCATTCTAATATATATATATATATACCTGTCAATGTTTTGCTGTATTTGTAAATAATGTTTTGTATTGTGCATGTGTATAACTCTCTCTCTCTCTCTTTTTCTTTAACCTTTTGTTCTTCTGGTTTTGTTTGTTTGTTTGTTTTCTGGCTTGTGTTGTTTGATGATTGAAAGAAAGATTAAAAGAAACAAAAAAGGCAAAGACAAAAATTTTGACGCAAATGTTCGTGTTTTGTCTATCTTCTCTTTCGTGTTTGTAATTTATCTTTATATATTAAAAAAAAAGCGGAAGCAAAAAGAAAACACTTTAATCATCTATTCTTATTCGAGAGAAAAGTCGTTTCAAGCGACATCATCCAAAACGAATAGCTATTCGTGTGAGATCAGCTGAGAGAGTCCTGATATTTCGACAAAAAGGTGAGCAAATCTCGAGCAAACAATACATTGATAATAAAAAAAAGGACAAAGAATTTGCCGAGTTTTTTTGTTTGTGTGTTGTTGTCACTCGAGAGATTGCTTGCGAAATTTTAGATTAACGATTTTAGGTTGAAAAATTTCAAATGGCTGCACGAAAGAAAGTCTTACTGAAAGTGATCATTTTAGGTAAATACGAATGGATGAGATTATTGTTGTTAGTTGATGAATTTGATTAGGTGATAGTGGTGTCGGAAAGACAAGTCTAATGGGACAATTTGTTTCCCGTAAATTTTCGAATCAATATAAAGCAACAATCGGGGCTGATTTTTTAACAAAAGAAATACAAATTGATGATCGTCTCGTCACAATGCAAGTCAGTTGATGATGAACTTGTGTTGAATAAGACAACGAAAAAAATAAATAAATCATTTTTCGTAGATTTGGGATACGGCTGGACAAGAACGTTTTCAAAGTTTAGGCGTTGCTTTCTATCGAGGAGCTGACTGTTGTGTACTTGTTTATGATGTAACATCAACAAATTCATTTCGATCGTTAGATAGTTGGCGAGATGAATTTTTAATTGTGAGTAGTTTGTTGATAGATTTAAATTAATTTCAATGATTATTATTTTGCAGCAAGCGGGACCTCGTGATCCAGATAATTTTCCATTTGTGGTAAATGAAATTTCAGTAGATCTGTTCGAATAATCGTTTTTTTTGTTTCTCATTTATGTAGGTCATTGGTAATAAAGTTGATCTCGACAATCGTGCGGTTTGTTTAATGAAATAGTTCTCAGTTTTTCTCGATAATACGATTCTTTTCTTATTTTCTTAGGTTCCAGCTCGTAAAGCTCAAACTTGGTGTGAAGGTAGAGTTGACATTTTCTTAGTTTTATTTTATTTTGACTAACTAATTCGATTTCTAGATAAAGCCAATATTCCCTATTTCGAAACATCGGCTAAAGAAGGTGTCAACGTTGAAAAAGCCTTCGAAACTATTGCTCGTAATGCATTAGCACGAGAAAAAGAACTCGATCAAACACCAGACTTTCCCAAACCGATTAAAGTCACGCAGAACAATGAACCAACATCGAGTGGTGGCGGTTGTCCGTGTTAAATCAAAAATTGAAATACATAAAAACAAGTGCTTCTTATTATCATCATCTTTTTTTTCTTGTGCGTAATATTCTGAACGTGATTTTTTTTGAATAAAGAAAAAAACAACACGACTCTTCATTGATTCTCTTGAGAAGACGAAGAAGAAAACAAACGAGTGTGTTTTTTGTTTGAAGATGTCATTGAAACTATTTACACAAGAGAAATAGTTTTATTAAAAGATAAAACAAGAAACATAAGTGCATATGATATCACACAGTTTGACAAATTCAATTGCAAAGTTTTGTTGTTGTTGTTTTTTTTCTTCAGTTCGAGTGATAAATGATCAATCGTTTGGTTTTTCTTGTGTAATCGTCTTATCCGACAGTATGACTTCCCTTGATCTTTTCTTCTCTAAGACACATGTCGTTAATCATATCAACGAAGATAACCGGCAGGTTGTTAAAGTCCACGATTGAATATAAAACGGGAAATTTAAATCGGATGTTAAAACGTTGCTCATCTCGTTGTTAATCAAGTGGAAATCGAAGAAAAGAGAGGATGTACTTTGAAATTGAGTCGAATGAATATCTAATCCGATTGAATTCTTAACAGTCGAATAGTTTCGAGATCGAAGTTTACACATTTCAAGCATATGATTAGTTGCAATTAATCTTAATTCTGACGGTTCACTCGAACTGTGCTAATCAAGATACAAGAAGAAAAATAACAGACTCGAAGAATCAAAGGGCGACTATATGTATACATACGCATAGTTAGCCTAACGTTTCATCTCCTACCGCCTGTCATGATTGGCCTTCTTTGATCGTCGTCAAAGACATGATTGAAACCGCCTGTTCGAATAGAGATATCTCGAACGATTGACTGAACTGGTTAGTTCTTCTATCGACAAGTGTTTGGCAAACAACAGCAGATGATGTATATCAGACCTCCTGCCAATTGACAAATGAAATGCTTGATCATAATGATTTCTTCGAAACTATACTGGCTGTGTGTTGCACTTTGATCGACACGTTTGAAAAAAGAAAAGAAAACAAAATCAAAAGTCGATCTCAATCGACGTATGTACGTCTATATGCATGTCTGCAGATGTTGATGCACAAAAGTGAACTATGATCATGAGCCGGTAGTCATTCATTTCTTCTTTACACGTGTGAAAAGGTAATAATGATGATAATAGGCTTGACAGGAATGTGCAATTCAGGCAATAAAATTTTGACATCGAAGACGATCGGTCTAATTTTTAAAGCGTACGCGCTTATGTCCGTATTCACAACACATGTGTCAAATGATTGCCTTTGAAGATCATACTAGAATACCGACAACTATTATACACTTCACATTTTGACATGCAAGTGACACCACCTTCAAATTGACGACACGTTTGATTTTCTTCTTCGATCATTAGAAACTTGAATTCGATCTGCTCAGGATGTTCAGTTCATAGAAAAACTACATCTCCTACTATTGACATATGTCTTGCTTTTGTCGGCAATGTATAATCAAATTGAACAAAGAGAGAAAGTTGTCGATTCAATTATTATTCTATATGGATACGGATATATGAATAAAGACGATAATCTTCACGACGACTGATTATTTAAATCAACATACCGGACAAATTCAAAAGGAAAAGGATCGCTTTGAGATTAAGTTTTCTTTTTTTTCCTTTGATTCACACCGCCCATTTCAAATCAAACAAAAACGAGATGAGATCAAATTTTTATTGGCTAAGATTTCATTTTCTTCTTTCGAACAGCCAATACAAATCGCATCGAGAGGATAATGAACACCAATGTACAGAGAAAAAAAACAAGGGCGGTGTTTTTATAGACGTAGAAAGAGAGAAAGAGAGAAAGAGAAAGAGAGAAAGAAAGTGAATGGCATCTCGTCATTCTTTCTTTTTCTCTCATCTATACTGTCAAAGGCGGAGTTCATACATAGATACATATAGCTAATCAACAAAACTATTTTATTGAATTAAAATCGAATCCAGTAGTATGGTCATTTTGGCTGATTCATTTCTTCTGCCAGCACATAACTTAATCATGGTATGTATTCGTTCGTTCGTTTTTTTTTGGTATTCGAAATAAAATATTTTCCTAAGGCAATGAAACTATCAGTTGATCAAATGAACGGTCAGCTATCGCTTGAAGCTCTCTTCGATTTGCATACTAATCAATTCTAATAGATGTGCACCGCTATTTCATTAGATTGTAATACATAAACACATCTCACATTTGCCCTCGTCCAATTAAGTTGATACTAACCGGAACAGACCACTCGTCATCTTCAAAAAACAACAAGAGAGAGAGAGAGCGAGGCAACAGCAGTGCCAACTTAAGCCACTTGCCGACAGATTATCACAGTCGAGTGTGCCGACATCATATTATAATTTCATTTCTTTCTTTCTAGAATTCAATGAACAATCCAACTATTGCTCGACCAATACCTTTAAATCTTCAAATTCTTACTGATATTAAAAGTGACAAACCACTATCAACAACACCATGGACAACATTCAATCGTTTACATACAGAAGCAATTCTTCGTCATAAAGCATTAGAAATTCTACAAGCGCAATTTTCACTTCTACCACCTCCTCCACCTCCACCTCCATCATCATCAACGACAATTCATCCTCATTCACTTGCTGCAATACTTTCGTCTTCAAGTTCATCATCGACAAATTCTCCTCAATCTCGCAAAGACACATCCGATCAATGGTGGAGTGTAAATGAAAATTCATCGAATCCATTCGGTTCAGTGACACGACGTTGTAAACGTTGTCGTTGTCCCAATTGTCTCTCTCAATCGTCTTCATCATCATCAACAGTCAAACGACAACATATATGTCATATTTGCAACAAACTCTACGGAAAAACATCACATTTAAAAGCACATCTTCGTTGGCATGCAGGCGAACGTCCATTTCGTTGTCCATGGCTTCTTTGTGGCAAAGCTTTTACACGTTCCGATGAATTACAACGTCATCTACGTACACATACAGGCGAAAAACGTTTTGCTTGTTCGAAATGTGGCAAACGATTTATGCGTTCGGATCATTTATCCAAACATGCTAAAACTCATGAAACTTCAATCACAAAATCACCTCTCGAACTCATGGAAACAACGATCGGAACGAATAGTACGACTAGTAGCGATGACATATCATTGCATGAAGAAGAAGATGATGATGACAATGATAATGACGACGACGATGAGATTATTGACGTGCAATATTAACACTTAGATATCATATTCTCATCTCATCACAGTGATGTCTCGGTGTTTTATCTATATACGTATCAATATATATATATCTATCTGCATATCCTAATTCAAAGAGAGAAAGAGAGAAATACGTGTGTCCGAATGTCTGATTTTTATTTATTGACAATAAAAAAAAAATACATATTCAATTCTTGATCTTCTTCGTTCAAGACTATTTTGTTCACGCTGCTGCTTGACTGTTGACTGTTTGATTGGAATAATATTTCATAGTCATGTAATTTCGATACCAAATTGACCATACACTTTCAATTCGATATTCAATTCCATTCTCTTTTGCCCATTGAGCAAGTATAGGTCGAATTTGTGCATATTTATATTTAGGCAATGTTGGAAAAAGATGATGTTCAAGTTGGTATTGCATACCACCCCATAACCATTCCATAAAGAAATTATCACAACGGGCATCACATGTCGTTAGAAATTGTGTTTCAACAAATGGTAAATTGGAATCGATTAACATTTCTTCACTTTGATGTGTTGCTGTAACAATAGCTGCAACAAGAAAACCACCGACTAAAATCGAACCAAGACTAACTTGCCAACCGAGTGTATAAAGCCAAAGATAGTTAAATGACATAAAGAACAATTCGAGATAGTTCGATGTTTTTATTGCATGTTGAAGAGATTGTGACCGCCAACTTAAGTATAAAACTGAATAAACAGGAAGATAATACCAATGTTGATAGGCACGAAACCAAACATCTTTATCAGGTGTTGGAAAAAATAAATGAAATATCGGATCATTGGCAACATCCGTATCAATACCGATATTATTCGTATAAACGTGATGTGTATTATGTTTATGTGACCACCATGTTGGACTAAATGCATTGACTGTACCGGTTAATGTTCGACATAACCAATACATCCATGTTCCTCGACCATGAGCATAATCATGTCCGATCCATCCAGCTTGTTGCATGGCTAAACCAATGGCAAGAATGGCGAGCAGAGTTGAATTTAAATAAAAATGACAAAACATGCCCAATAAACATAGAAATGTAACTGAACAATGATAGAATAATTCCCATGGAATCGATCGATTGAAATATCCATCTTGAATTAATTTCGTTCGTAATTGTCGAAAAGATTGAGTTAATTTTGTTGGTTCGATTGTTGATAAATGCAAATTTCCTGTGGATTTTAAATGTTTGAGACGTCGAATAGCATCTTGACTATGCAATGCATAGAATGCATCGGTGGCGTCTTGACCATTTAAATGTTGAAGAATTTCTTGTCCACCAGGATGATAGTTTTGCCATTGTGTTAGATCATACCATTGACCATCGATGAATAAATGTAAACGATCATTTTTGAAAGTGTGGGATTCTGTTGTGTCCGTTTGTTCAGTGCTTATAAAACGGTCGATTTCGCCATTGGGAGCCATGAGAATGGATGTTGTTTTGGTGATCTAAAGTGAATTCAAAGAGCAAGTTCATTGGACTTTTATATGTGTGAAGCAAAGGTTAGATTAGAATGAAATAAAGTGAGATAAGATCGATGCTTTTGTGTTTTTTGTTCTTAAATGAAGAAGAAAAAAAGGGCATTTTCGAGAACGTATTATTTCTTTTTCTTTTCTTATATAGACGTAAGCCGAAAAACTTGGCTGTGTTATCTCTCATCGCCTGATTCTTTTCTTACGTCAATTTAATCGATATATAAAAATAGACAAAATTTCTATGTAATCATATTTTCAAATATTATTTTTCTTTTCTCTTGTTTTCAGTTAAACATAAAGATAGTTTCATGACAATGCTTCCGTAATTTTATTTTGCGGACAATGTTGGAAAAGTATGTCATCAATAGAATGTACTTGAACGACTTTTTCTTTGGTTTATCATCGAACGAATTGACGTCTTTATTTGAGAACTTATCTCAAATACTGATACGTTTCTTTCGTACGACGATGAAAAATAAACGAAAAAGAAAAGAAAGGAAAAATCTTTGTGTTTTTTGTATGATACCGTGTTATCAGCCAAAGAAGGATATGCGCGCTGGCTTCTCTTTCTCTTCTTAACTCATCGCTTGTTCCGATTGAACGAATATCTCTTTCAATGATTATCTTTTTCCCGCCGAAAATACCTGTGTAGGCGGCACAAGTAATAAAAATACTCTTACATATTTGATAAACGTTGAATACGATGTACACGTTCATCTGCTGTTGATAATTGCCAAGTACTTTTTAATTTACCGGAAGAAGTATGCATGACAATGAAAGAATTTATCATTGAAATGAGTGCGATAGAGTATATAAGACGTTTGAAATTTATTGTAATTGTTTTTTTCCAAGAAGTAAACTCATAATGTCAATTTATATTCAACCAATGAAAGATGAAGTATTTCGAAAAACAAATATTTAAAAGTGTGATGTATAATTTGACAATCCTGACAATTTGTAAAGAGATTAAAGAAAAGAATAGTTGCATTATTGATATATATTTTCTTGTCATATAAGTGCTCACCTGTGGACGTTTCTCGAGAGTATTTTAAAAAATTTATCATCATACATTTTCTAGAAAAAAGAAAACTAGAATTCATTGCAGTCTCAATCTTTTAATAATGACTTTTTAAGTGGTTTTACTGAGAGAAATTAAATAAATACTTAAGAAATATTTCAATTCTCCATGAACTACATTATGTTGAGTGTTTGTTATGATACAAGTATATTGGCTTCTTTTCTCTGTCATTTTGAGTAAATTCTTTGACAGATGACTAAATAGAAATAGCTTAGTCAGCATAATATGACAGTATTGACAGTTTTCTTATTACAGTAAAAAGTAGGAATTCAAATTTATTACACCATTTCAATAATCCTATTCTAAAGAGTAGAAAAAAGATACTTCTTAACACTTTTATTCTTTGTTTCAAGTTTTTAGCTAAAAATAGTCAAGATTCAAATGTTCTGTTATTTATTGAAAAATAAAAGCATATCATGATTTTATTCTAGATGAACTCGTTGCCTTCTGAAAGCATACAAATTGAAGATAATTTCACTTCAATGTCCATCGGTACTGTTAATATTATTCTCGATATTTTCATCTTAATATTTTCTTCATTAACTATTCTAATATCATTTGTCATGATTTTAATTATGAGTTTTTCGAAAAATTCTACATCAGTCGAACGAACTGCTCATTTACTTTGTTTGAATATGTTTGCTAGTTTACTATTTGGTTGTATGATTATGTTAGATATGTATTGTTATACACTCTACGGTCATCTTCATCCGAATATTTCATTCAATAATCAACGGTGTTTTATACGGTCATATTTACTTTATGTTAGTGGTTGTAGTTTTTTCTATTCATATTTACTTCAAGCAATCTATCGACTTTGTCGAATAGTTTTCTTTAAAAATCCTGGATTACAATCGATTCATTTATATATCGGTGGTATAAGTATTCAATGGATATTTAGTTTTCTTCAAGTTATTCCTGTTTATCTCTTTGGAGCATTTGAATACATTCCCGAAGATTATCATTGTCAAATTTCTGTAAATAATATCAAAGGTTTATTAACAGGTCTTTCACTTGTTCATATGATTCCTATAAGTTTAACAACTGTGTGTTATATTTATACAATTCGTTTTCTTCGTAAACGTCGACATGCACTTCGTCCGAAAGTTCAACGAGCAAGTGACCGTCGTGATTTATGTGTTCTACGTCGTATGATTTTACTTCTTGTTGTTATGATTTGTTCAGGTTTGCCACAACTTGGTTTGAGTATATCCTCTCAATATTTCGGATATTTACCATATTGGTCAACGCAATTTCAATGGTTAACAGCTACATTTTCTGTGTTTTGTATTGCCTGTATATTAATGTTCGTTTCACCGAATCTGCAAAATATATTTCGACGATCATCTTCATCACAAAATGATATGTTTATTAGAAATTCATGAAGAGAAAAAATCTAGCGACATCTAAAATCTTATTTTTTTTGTTCTCTTCTTCTTATTCTTCATCTAATCCAGCCAACCGAACAAATGTTTATCGTCTAACCAGTGCAGTGCATTTGTACTTGTAGAAAAAAAAACGAGTCCCTGTGGAGTGTTCGACGGACAAATTTCAATGACCCTTCCCAACATATTTGCTCATATCGATGGCATCGAAGCTGTTCTCATACTTGATAAAGATAGTCGAACATTATTAAAATTTCCAACTGATGAAGCCGTCGATGAGCTCGATTTGTTAGGTCTTGTTCCGACAGTCCAACTATTACAAGATCAAAGTTCACGTATCAATTTAAAAACATTAAAAACAAGTATTACTTACTGGTCAACAAGACAAATTATTACCTACAATGTTCCGCCGTTTGTTTTTATTCTTGCTGCCGATACAAATGTCAATACCGGTGCATTAGTTAATTTATATAATGATTTTCAAATATTAGTTTCCAATGAATTGAAAAACACAGTTTAATATCAATTTATATATATATATATAGAAAATATCATATATAAATATTTTATTTTTTAAAATGTAGGCTATTCATAATAAAGCAAAGAAAATCTATCTATTTTAAATGAATGTTCGAATGCGTTGTACGGATTGGTTCGAATCTAGAAGAAGATTGACACTTTGTTTGTATGATGATATCCACAGACCTGTACTGAATATTTTGAGGAAAATATAAATTGATTTATTCTGACAAACAAAGACAATGTCAACGTTTTCATTTTGCATTGCACGAATATGTTTCTTTTCAACATACGACGGTAGAAATTATTCATGTCATCTCACAGTTGGAATCTGCCTTTGCCGTTCTCATTCACATCAGATTTAGCTCATTATTAAAATAATTACTATTTTGCTGAGTAGAAAGAACTAAATTCTTGCTTTTTCTACATGCTATCCATCAAGCAAACAACCAGTAAATATGTTTATGAATATAACATTGGTTTCTTTTTATTGAACTCATCAAGATTGATGATTTGAGTCTTTGATTAGAATAGAACATAGGACAAAAACGGAGATCGAACTGTTTGCACGACATCTTGAAGACAGGAAATTGAAAAATGATAAGAGAATACTAGTCAACTGTAAACAAGAGTCTATGCATATCAATAAACTGATCTTGAATTTAGCGGCCAGAGTTTTTTTTTCTTCTAGTTTCATAGTCGGAACTGAATAAGAAATCTCTGTATGATGCAATTATCTTGACATGTTTCTTGTATTTAGACATTGTGTTGTCTTTACTTGACATTTCCTTTTCATCATGTTGAACTTGCTTCTTCAAGCTCAAATTACATCATTCGAAGTTTTTTTGCTTTAGCCTCAAACAATTTTATACCGTTTGAATAACCAAGTGCCAATATGAGAGAGAGAGAGAGAGAAAGCAAGAAGAAACGACTAATCTTCATATGTTCAAGCGCATGGGCTACGAATGAATGGAAGACAAAATCTAATTACGCTCATCGAATAAATCTGAATGCACGCTTTGAAGATAATCGAAATGACGACTGTTGTTTCTTTTGATTTTTACGAATGATCAAGACTAAAAATTAAGGATGAAGATGTGTTTTTTCCTGATTCTTCTGCTTCTTTTTCTTTTTCTTTTTCTCTTCTCTATTTCTTTTTTCCTTCTTCTTTTTCTTATTCATCATCTTGTTCTTTTTTAGATAGATATCAAAACGAACGACATTTTCATATAACAACACTCATTTTCTTTTTCCTTTTTCTGGTTCTTTATCATTTTGTCCTGTTACGATGACTATTCCTATTAGTAGTAAGAATACTAATGGATTTCATTTATTATTTGTGCTCGAATAATCGTGACATCGTTAAAAAATAACAACTTTTTCTTGTTTCTTATACTTTTATTTTTATTCTCTCTCCTACTTACTCTTTTTAATTATGATCACAAACAGATCGTCGCTATTAATTTTGTTCATATTTTTTCAACAATTTCTAATTATAACCCAAGCTCAAACATCCAAAGTATATATGATTATTTATCTCGAGAGATAAACCATACTAAGATAGCCTTGTTTTGTTTAGTATGCATCGATCGATGCTCATTACATATCATCAACAATCAGATCAGCCGTTATATACAAAGAAGAACCTTATTATGACAATGAGTATGTCGACAACAATGTTGGAGAGCAGGATTATGACGGCGAAGATGGAATTGATGGTGATGAGGAGGATGATGGTGTTTTTGATGAGATGTATTCACCGTCAAATTCGATTTCATATACAGATTATCAGAAGAATATATCGTCGATGAGTCAAGAAGACGCACGAACAAATAATTATTATGACGAAGAACCGAATTCATCGTATCAAGAAGAAACCGAAGAAGAAGACGAAGAAGATGAAAATCGTATTTATGCTGATTCATTGACAAATCAACGGCCTGATTCTCGTCGACCATCAGTTGATCTTTCGTCAACATCACGTCTCCCATTTATTCGTACAATTGTTTGGAAAGATTTCTTTACTAAACCGACAATTCTCGTTGGTAAATAGTCAATTCATAATTCTGATCTATTCAATTCGTTTTCTATTTAGGAATTATTGGTTGTACTGTTCTTGGCACACTGTTAGCTGTTCTTCTCGTTATGTTTATTATTTATCGAATGCGTAAAAAAGACGAAGGCTCGTATGCATTAGAAGAAGCTCCACGAAAGTCCCCTTCACATACTTATACACGTGTGTCATCTCGAGAGTTTTTTGCTTGAATTCTTCTTATTTTGTATTTTTCAATCGAATTGAAATAGATCTAGACATAAATAAATAAATAAATAAATATTTGAATATTTTCTCTTGTTTTCTTTTTTGTCGAAATAATCTATCTGAACAAATGTGGATTCCGTCGATGCCATGGACTTGAATTGTCGAATAGAGGTGCCGAATGTGACACACCCGGGTTTGATATACGTCGAAAGAGCGTCAGTTCAGGTCGATCGAGAAAACGTTTCTGTTTATGTAAAGGAATAAATTGTCGTTGACTATCGCACGATGCACGATAACAAATAATCGAGTCCGATTGACGAAGTGAATGCATGGGCGTTATATCACAACTTGGAGATTTCTCGAAACGAATTTGATCGGTTAGAGTCGTTGCTGATATACGATGAAGGCTTGCCGATGGTTTTTGATAGGAGACTCGTTGACATTTGAGAATGGTTTTAAATGCACTTGATAAAAAGAGGAAAGAATGAGAAATCGAATTAAATGAACAAGTTCGATTTTTTTACCGACGAAATTCTCGACTTGAAAAAGCATAGATAAATGGATTAAAACAAGAATTACAATAGCCTAACCAGAAACAAATAGGAAATATAACATTAAAATCATAATTTGTCAATGCTTCTACAAAGAAAATAATTGTTATTGTCAGAGAAATAATCGTCTTCGCTTTTACTTATTGGTAATAGAAGAAAAAATGGTAACCAACAAAGAATAAACATTCCAACAACAATACCTAATGTTTTTGCTAGAAAATGAAACATTTTTTTTTCCAATGAATTGATGCCCTTTTTTTTTGTTTACCAGCTTTTCTTTCACGTTTAAATTTCGTTAATTTAACTGCTCCTGTTGATGTCAATTGAGTTGACGAACGTTTACGATTCGGCACATAACCAACTGATAATGAACTTGTTGATAATGACATTTGCTGAGGTATATGTACACGTAATGTTACGGATTCTTGTCCAACTGCTTCACTAACTCGAACTTTTTTCTCACCACCGATTAGAAATCGATACTGTCGAATAGCTTCACCATAAATTCGTCCATAAACACAAAGAATAATAATTAATGGTATGTAAAATGAAAACAAACATGAAAATATAACATAGGAAAGATTATCATTGACTTGACATGTTCGTTCAGTTGATGTGATCTCATTTTTCCAGCCAAAAAACGGCACAAGTGATATAAATATTGAAACTAACCAAGCAACAATGATGACAAGAAATGTTCGACGATGAGTTATGATTAACGGATAACGTAATGGACGTGTCACACCAACATATCGTTCAATGGAAATAAACATTAGACCGTAGATACTTGCTGTACAATATAAAACATCAATAGCAAGCCAAATATGGCAAAATGTTGGTCCGAATAACCATTGACCATTGAGTATTTCCAATGTTGCAGAAAATGGTAGAACAGTAATGCCTATTTTTTAAAATTATTTTTAATTAAAATAAAAACAGTCAGTGTTAATTAAGTTTTCAAGTTCATTCGCTATTTTTTTTTCTTTTTCTTCTTCTTTCCTAATGAAATTGAATCGAACATACTGTCTTCCGCTTTCTCAATTATCAAAAACATGAATAACATTTTCACATGTTAAAAATAAGACTTTACTCAACAGGCTCAATAACGAAACAAAAAAGAAAGAAGGAGAAAACATCATCTCCATCCAATGTCGTCAATAGACTTTTAATTTTCTATTCAAATCGAATATGAACTTAATTTTCTCTAACAATAGTCTCTACTTCAATAGTACAATAGCTTTGATTATACGAAATAGGAACAACTTATTATTAAATCTATATGCATTTTTCTAAATATGAAAACAATTTACCTAATAGTAAATCAGCACAAGCTAAATTTCCCATTAATAAATGCGTTGGCGAACGTAAAGCAAAATCAATACATAATGCAATTAAAACAAGAATATTTCCGAGTATAGTTAAAACGATAATTGTCGATAGACAACAAGTTAAAATAACGGTCCATATAAATGGTCGCGTAAGAATCTTCAATTGATCATTATCAGCTGAAATCGATGAAGACGATAGATTTTCATTCGATTGATTAATTATTGTCCATGAGACAATCGGATGAAATTGTGATAGAACGTTCATGTGAATAATACATATGAAGAAAAACTAAAGCTAAATAGACGATTATGTCAATGATTTGTAAAGTTAATGATGAATATCGAATATAATTTATTTCTTTAAGCAAGAGTATTACTATCAAGGGATAAACTCGTCATAATGCTGAACAAGAAAATTGACAGTGTCTTTTCCTCCTTCGTATTTGAGAGAGAGAGAGAGAGAAAGAAAAATAAAAAATAGAGAGAAAAAAAAGAAAGAATTCTCCTCTTTTTTGCCTTATTTTAATGAACAATATGATTAGTTGTTTAATTCGAAAGACTGAAGTTTTGACTAAATTATAGGTATTTCATGTAATATTATTGAAAAAAGAAGAGAACTGTAACACAACCTGTCGTTACCATGATGATTAATTACGTTTTTCTCCCTCTCTCTCGTTTTTCTTGAGGTACTTCTTCCCTATGAACAACCAATAATATCTTTGGAAGTTTTCTTTCTCTTTACTTCTGAATGATATTAATAAAAAATAAGAAGGAATACTCATTCAATAGAATATATATATATATATATGCATCTCAACCTACAGTAACTATTGTTTTTGTCATAACAATAATAGCAATAATCATCATCAACATCATCGTTCGTTTTGATTACGTTGATAGTCTTTTATCACTATTGTTAAAGATAGTTTTTCTTGTTTTTTGTTGTAATGAGTTGAACGAACGACGAGAGGAGAAAATTTTCTGGTTAACCCTCACCCTCAACTATAGATGTAATTGAACGAAAGAGAAAAAAGAAGAAGAAAAAGAAGAAGGAGGAGTAGAAAAAAAAAGAAATGCTTGAAAAGAACAAATACTTGTTGATTGTATGCTTATTAAGATATGCCAATCGACATTTTATAGCTAAACAGCATGCCGAACGAAACAGTAGCTGAACAAAGCACAACCGAGAATAGATTGACATACATTTGATAATTGTGTTGATTAAACAGAAAAAAAAGCCATTTTTATATTTCCTGATAATAAATACAGAAAAATATTTGAATTATGTTCAATATTAACTATTGAAAGAGGTATAAGATGGTTTTCTTTTCTAAACGATTTTAAACGGAGACATCGTTTTGGTTTTCATGACTTTGAGGGAAAAAAAAGAAAATGTCAATGATAATCATCTCGATACATTTCTTAATAATAGTGTATATGTAAATACGTTCTTGAGCATATGGATGTTACAGAGAATAGTCATTTATAGAACAAGAAATCAGTTTGATAAAGTCAATAGAGTTTTTTTTTTAAAAGTAGGTTAATTTCTCATCATTGAAAAACAGTATTTGCATATTAACATAATTTAATATTTACGAATTGTTACTTCGAAACGAAAGAATGTTGTTTCTTTTGTCGACGTGATAAAATTATGTAATTATTTGACTATGCATACTGAATTTGAACTAGCTGTCAATGATTAGAAAAAAAATGGGATTTCTATCCGATTAGTTTATAAGAAAAATATTGAAATGATTTTTTTTGCCGAAATGAATAAATACTTAGGATTGATAAATTCTATTAAAGCTCTTTTTTGCATAATAGATTATCTGTTCTCTCTTCATTTGTTCATTATTCATCTTACATTACAATTCGAAAACTTGAAATTTTATCTTATCTATCAAAACATAATGTTTTGTTTTTATTATTGATATTCATATACGTACATTCGAGCTGTTCTATTCTTGTCAATATTTAATGACATTGCTCAAACTCGTCACATTTTTGTGGGTGGTAGTCGAATGAGCTGCGATATTAATCTCGTTGTTTACAACATCTTCAAAATCAATTTCAAAGTACACGATACCCGTGTCAATCATGCATTCTGGTAAAGAACCTATATGAAAGACGAATAAATAATCATGCTAACCTTTCTTTCTTTTGTTCTTCTTCTCATTCATGGATTGTGGAATACCGTTCTCGAGGGAAATACTACGGTATCATCATCCTATTGAAATAGTAGAGTACATTCCAATATACGTAACTTACCGTTTTCTAGTAATCTTTGCCTTCATGTTGCTGACATCTATCGAACTTATTTACTCTGATATTAGTGAGGCTAGATTCATTAATAAATGGTAACTTCCATATGACAATTATTGAGTGAATCTATGATTTAAAAAATGCAGAAATTTATTGTTTTTCTCTGCTACTTATTATTCATTGCTTTTTTCTGCCTGTTCGAATCCAATTAATTCGTCTTGTTTTTCCCTTTCAGAGCTATGTTTCTGAAATCTTCAAGTGACGAGGATAAAGATTAAAATTCAAAAGATATCTTAGCAAATGGGTTTGTGTATTAGTCATGATCGAGACAATCAACGAAGACGATCACATTCATCGCGAAGCAGTGCAACTAGTAAATACTATTTATTTTTCTATTGATAATCATAAAACATATTCGATTTATTCTAGCCAGTGGAACTGTCGCTCGAAATAAACCATTAAATCGTTCAGCTTGCCGTCCAAAATGGAAATCCGATGTGCCAATAACTGACAGTCAACTACGTCGAAAACGTGAAGAATATTGGGATACTGGTATGAGAATGAATGCGATCGATTACATTCGATTGAATTTTTCTTGTTTTTTTTTTCTAGCACCAGCATTCGAAGGTCGAAAAGAAATCTGGGATGCACTTCGTGGTGCTTGTTTTGCTGTTGAACAGAATGACATTGATTTAGCACAATCAAGTAGAAACACGATTTTCTCTTTTATTTACTAAACATCTCTCTCGATATTTTAGTTCTCAATTGTGCGAATATTTCTCTACCGCATGGAACACTTCTCGATTGCTACGATGAGCTTGGTACACGCTATCAAATACCTGTTTATATTCTTTCGTCGCCGACAAATCTCATCGATGCCGAACAATCGTCAATCAATGAAAATGAATCCGGTGCAAGTGATATCGATTTAGCAGCAACTAATCTTGCTGATCGTGAACGTGACTTTCGTGATAATCAACAACATACAAATTGTAAATTAACATTAAATGATCAAACAAATCATAATTCAATTGTTCGCGAATTGAAAAAACACCGACAAAAAATGAAATCAAATTCGTATACAAACGATTCGAGTGAAACAGAATCATCAGCAACTATTCAGCAAACACAAACAAATAACAATGATACAGACGTTGAAATACCGATTAAATTTCGGCTATCCAATGGCAAAGAACATCGATTGTATTGTAAATCAACCGAAAAAATTCGAAATATCAAACGACGTTTAGCTATGTTAGAAAACGGAACTATTGATTCTCAGACTCAACGTTTATTTTTCGGTGGCAAATTACTACGTACGTTTCTTTATTTCATAGATTTACAAATGAAATCGAAACTCTTCTTTAGGCGATCGTACGACTATTGGTGAAACCCGTTTACAACGAAACTTTGTCGTACAAGTCATTCTTCAAGATCAACCATTGCCACCGAACGGTGCAATAACAACGACCGTTCATCTAACAAACAATCCTAATCATGTCGATTATTCGACACGAATTGAACAGACATAATTGTGACTGAGAAAAATCATCCTAACACACTCATGCTTATTGTCCATTCTCATACGCTTTTCATACTTATTTGTACAAAAATGAATTTATCTCGCATTTGACATCCGTTTTTTTCCTTCTGCTTCAATGTTGTCAGCAAATTGTATATAAATTATTCTCTTTCTTCTTTGCTCAACAAACAGTCAATCTTATTAGCTGAATGTTGTATTTCGTTATCATGAATAAAAAATTAAAAACTAAATCAATGAAAGCCAAATATTTTTCTTTCTTCAGATTAAAAACAAAATCAATGTTTCTTCATCAGATAGATATATTGCGAGTTGTCCAAAACTAGTACACATTCTGTACTATTGAGCAAATTAACGCCATCTGATTAAATTTCTATAGGCGAACTACATACGAACGAAAGAACCAATAAGAGTATTCGGCTCGTTCGACGTTTTACTCGATGTTTTGTTTTATTATTACACCGAACAGAATTAACAAAAACAAAATCACGAATTATTCTTTTATTTTTCAGATAGACTTTGTTTTCGTTTTTCTACTCATCCTTTTTTTTTTATTTTCTCAATAATAAATTTAATCTAATAATCAATTCGATTATGTCGGACTTATCGGATCTTGATCGACAATTAGAACAATTAAGACGGTGCGAATTAATCAAAGAAAATGAAGTCAAAACACTTTGCACGAAAGCACGAGAAATTCTTGTCGAAGAAAGTAATGTTCAATGTGTTGATTCACCTGTGACGATCTGTGGAGATATTCATGGACAAATGTACGATTTGCTAGAATTATTTCGAGTTGGCGGTAAAGATTTTCGTTTTTTTTAAAACTAAATGCATATCTATCTATCTATCGCGAGTGATTCTAGGCGATGTACCTCAAACAAATTATTTATTTTTGGGAGATTTTGTTGATCGAGGTTTTTATAGTGTTGAAACATTCCTTCTTCTACTTGCATTAAAAGTTCGTTATCCCGATCGAATAACATTAATACGTGGCAATCATGAATCACGGCAGATAACTCAAGTCTATGGATTCTACGATGAATGCTTGAGAAAATATGGTTCAGTTATGGTTTGGAGATATTGTACAGAAGTATTCGATTATTTAAGTTTATCAGCTGTTATCGATGGTAAAATCTTTTGTGTACATGGAGGTTTAAGTCCATCGATAAATACGCTCGATCAAATACGACAAATCGATCGAAAAATGGAAGTACCACATGATGGACCGATGTGTGATCTTTTATGGTCGGATCCTGAAGACACAGTCGGCTGGGGCGTAAGTCCTCGTGGTGCTGGTTATCTCTTTGGTAGTGATGTTGTGTCGCAATTCAATCAAACAAATAATATCGATTTAATATGTCGAGCACATCAGTTAGTTATGGAAGGATACAAATGGCATTTCAATGAGACGGTATTAACAGTTTGGTCAGCGCCAAATTATTGTTATCGTTGTGGTAATGTGGCTGCTATACTTGAACTTGATGAAAATCTTAATCGAAGTTTTACAATATTCGAAGCAGCACCACAAGATCAACGTTCAACAGCAACGAAACGTGTCGTACCAGATTATTTTCTCTAGGCCAAACAAAAATGTTACTTCAATGTGTGTACGTGTCTTCGTTCTTCTTTTATTCTTCTTCTTCTTCTTCTTCTTTTTCTGTACGTTCGATTATACTTTTGAACAGAACAAAATTGACAAGACACATTAAAATAAAATTATCTGAAACATTCTTTTGTTTTCTTTCTTTTTCCTATTGTTATCTAATTACGAAAAAGAAAAGAAAAAGTCAATATTTTTACAGTTTTCCTTTCGTCTCTCCTATATAAATGAAGTATTTCTCTCGAGAATTGAGTAAATTTGTCACATCATCATCATCATCATTTTCTTTTTTTTCTCTCTCTCTCTCTCCTATTCTCTTTCGCCAACGATAATGATAAGCATACAAGACAGGAAATGAAGCGGAAGTTTTCTCCATTCGACGTAATCAATTCTTTTACACACAAATGACATTCCGGTTGTCTCCTTTTCTTTTCGTTAATATCTACTGATCTTAGTAAAACAAGCACGTACATTTACAATATTCTTCAGCAGACAGAAACAATCCAAACATTGCATTTAGTCAGATCTGGAATATTGTCAATTTTTTGAATTTTAGATGATTAAATGATGAACACATTGTCACTACGTGATCTTTGTTGTCTTTTTTGTTGTCCACCTTTACCATCGCGTATAGCGGCTAAACTTGGTATGAAAACAAATGATTCGATTCGAAGAAACACATACACACATACTTGTTATTCTTTTCATAGCTTTTCTTCCACCTGAGCCAACCTATTCCTTAATCCCTGCCGATGAACCAGTAACAACAACGAATAATAATAATAATAATAATACATCGACGAAAAAACCTATTGATGATTCTGTTCGATATCGAATATGTTTTTCTGATAAAGCTGAATGGCAACATTCGGCCAATGACATGCTCAAATTAGAAGCGTACTATGTTACAACATCACGACATAATCGTATTGCTTGTATCTATGTTAATTGTACAGCGAATCCAAAGTTTTATATTTTATTTAGCCATGGAAATGCTGTTGATCTAGGTAGGTCACGTTTTTTTGAAGAAGATTTCGAAAATACTTTCATCAAAGGACAAATGGCGAGCTTTTTTATTGTTCTGGGCACACGTTTACAATGTAATATATTCAGTTATGATTATTCCGGTTATGGTGCTTCACAAGGTAAAGCCAGTGAAAAAAATATGTACGCAGATATCGAAGCGGCATACAATACCATCAAACAACGATATCACATTCCTGAATCGAAAATTATTCTCTACGGTCAAAGCATTGGTAAGATCAAATACGTTGAATTAACGTTAGTCAACGAGTTTTTTTTCTTTTAGGCACAGTTCCAACAATTGATTTAGCTTCACGATATAGTGAATGTTGTGCAGCATGTGTTTTACATAGTCCATTGACATCAGGCATGCGCGTCGCATTTCCTGAAACCAAACGAACATGGTGTTGTGATGCATTTCCGTCGATTGATAAAATTCATCGCATACGTTCGATTGTTTTGGTTATTCATGTTACAGACGATGATGTTATTGATGTTAGTCACGGTTTTGCACTTTATAATCGAATACATGTTCAACATCAAACCGAACCATTATGGCTCGATGGAGCCGGACATAATGATATCGAAGCACATGGACAATATGTCGAACGATTAATACGATTAATTGATATTGATATACCACAAATACGCTTGAAAAAACAACAACCAGAACAGGAACAACCGCAGCCACAATCACAAGCTCAAGCACCGCCGACACTTGCATCAACATTAATTATTCCATCATCAACTACGAACGGGACGAATTGAATACGAGAGGAAAAAAATAGATTAACTTTGATTGTTTGGTTCCTTTTTCATTTAATGTTGTGAAACGACGAATAGCGTGCAATGTGATCTGGGTGGTTGTCTTTTTTTTCTCTTTATCAGATCAAGACAAATTTTGATCTCGATTAAACCAAATCAATTGAGAGAAAACAAAATTTTCTTTTTATTGCCTCTACAAATCATTGTTTCTTCTTTATCAGCGTTGATCTTTTTCTTTTTTTTTCTTTTTGTATAACTACAAACAAATGTGTTAAATAAACAGATTTATTCTCAACAAAAAAAAAACTAATAATCATTATCTATCAGGTAACAGCTGGTAAACATCATCATATTATTTACTTTTGGCAAAATATTTTCAAAGAAATAATAATCATAGACGCCATTAGATTATCAATGTTATTTGCATAAATTCGTCAATTGATGATTAACAACGACAAGAACAAAAAAATACTATGAAACTATATTGATATTTTATCTGAAACTTGAAAATGATTGTAGATTTTTTATTCGTTTTTATTTGATGATCATGCTTTATGTATATATATGTCTTCTTAATGATTTTTCCTTTAGGCTACATGAGCAATGCTCACTTATAGTCATACATATTGATATTAATCTATCTCAATTTAAAATAAATGTAATAAAAAAATACATACGCATTTATTCTGTATATTAAACTTGAAATGGCCAATAAATCATAGTATTGCTATCGAGAAGAGACCGAAATGGGATAGAGTTTCAGTTTTTTTGTTTTTTACACCGATCGACGTACCAAAATCTGAATCAATTCAATTTTCTTGAACAAACATATAATGTATCATGTGAACGTTCTAATTATCTCATAAAATTTGTGATGGTACCTGAAACATTTTTTAAAGCATGCCTTTTATTTTAAAATCCACATTTTAAAGTTTTTTTCAGTTGAAAGCAAAGAAGCAAGGTCGTGCTGCGCAACTCAATGGCTTCGTTTGAATAAAATTCTTTATTTTCCTTTCTCTGTACATGCAGTCATCGCTTTTTTCTCTCGACACGCATCACTCTGCTGCAAACAAAAACAACAGGGTATAGGAATTCATAACGAATAAGAAATTCAAACCTTTTAAAATTTAGATGAAGCAAAAGATCATCTACATCACTGCTATTATCATCACTTTTGGCTTGATTTTTTTCTACCAAAAATCTTCATATCAGACTTCACAAATTTTGGTAACTATCTCGCCTTCATCAACACTAAAACTACCACATATTAATTGTTCATCGTTTGGATTTGGAAATGAAACAAATAATGACTTTCTTATTTATGATTTTACTATTTTTAACGGTGAATTGGATATGTTAGAAATTCGTTTGTATGAATTAAATGATTATGTCGATCAATTTCTTATTGCTGAAAGTAATTTAACACTCAGTGGAAAGCCGAAACCATTCTACTTGAAAAATCATTGGGACAGATTTCGACGATATCATAATAAAATTCGTCGAGTTGAAGTATTATTATTTACTTTAAATGGTACAAAACGACGAAGTTGGGATAATGAAGATCAAATGAGAGATGAAGGTCTACGATTAGCTTTACCGAAGTCAGATAGGTAAGATTTTATTTCAATAACAAAAAAACTACATAAATATCAAATCAAATCGAATAATTCCATTTTTAGAAATTTTATTCTAATGACATCAGATATCGATGAAATTCCAAAAGCCCGATATATTCGTGCACTTAAATCATGTCAGTTACCTGATCCATTTCCAGCAACATTATTAAAATGTGATTTCTACTATTATTCATTTGAATTTCGTCAGCCATCGAGTCCACATTGGCCAGCTGTATCTGTGGCATTCTACAAACCAAATGAAGTTATTCCATCGAAAATTCGTCATGCAAAAAATAGTTATCAACCAGCAATTGGTACTTGTTTTCATTGTTCGTATTGTTTTGATACGGTTGCTGCCGTTCGATTGAAGTTAAGTTCATTCTCACATATGGAAGTCGATATTGATCGATTTCGTAATCTTAAACATATTCTTGATCGTTATAAACATGGTAAAGATCTATTCGATAATATTGTTCAACCATTTCCACGTCCGAATTTAAACGAAACTGAAATACCTCAATTATTACTAGTCGAAAGTGAACGAGATCGTTTTGATTACATGTGGAAACGATTATCAATGGATAATATTGGTTTTCGAGATCTAGACAATTATCCAAACGCAACTTTGATACTGAATAATTAGATTTTTTTGTTTTTTTTTATTTCCAAAGAATGTCATATTACGTCTTTGAGAATCTCTTAGACGGATTTTTTCGTGATTGTTTTATTGAAAAATGTCTTCATTGATCAAGATTTAGAAAATCAATTTCTAATTGATTGGTTGATAAGACTTGAAATCAAAGATAATAATCACCATGAAAACATTCGAATGGAATTTGACAATCGATTATGAAATCATTGAGAGTCAATATTGAATATTCTTGTACGAGATAATTAACGCGGTTGACTATAATTTATGGCAGCAAGACGATTTATTGCTTTTAACTAGCTTGGTGCCTAGCAAAATTGTCTTCTTCTTCTCATGGACGCATGAGTCACAATTCAATGAAACCAACGATTGTCCGTAACTGTCCATCATTTCGAAGAGAAAAAGATATTCGGAATCCTCAGAGTCTGATGAATTTGAATCTGAAATCTGTTTTTCGATATTCAAGCTCCAGTGGCGCAATCAAGGGGAGGCAAATGGGCAATTGCCCATTGAATTTTTTATAAGTAACTTTTTGCCCACTGAAACTTCTTTTTCACTGAGCCAGTGTATATATGTGTTTTTGCTCTACCACTTCCTATAAAATTCTCTCTGAAAT
>ERZ781398.1140-NODE-1140-length-25932-cov-4.845229_pt1 | contig 25932 bp, 23 predicted proteins | sample MGYA00433077_ERZ781398 | MGnify/ENA primary metagenome ERZ781398 (study PRJEB29847, sample SAMN06458254) | wastewater metagenome | isolation source: Wastewater bioreactor | place: South Africa: Cape Town | study: EMG produced TPA metagenomics assembly of the... | reverse complement strand
GAACTCGCGCGCCACTAAGCCGCGGAAAGGGCGGGGTGGGCGGCGCCGGAGCGCCGCTCGCCCCGCACCCGCCGACGTTCGCTTCCCCCGCCGCGACCGATCAGCTTTCGAGATAGCGCGCCCAGATGCGCTTGCCCAAGCGGTCGTAGCGCGTCATCGCCGCAATCAGCGCGGCGAGCGCATCGCTTGGACAAAGCCTCTCGGGTAGCAGCGGATCGCGCATGATGGCGCGGATGGCTTGCCGCCCCAGGAGCAGCGTTTCGGCCGCCGCCGCGGGCAGCCGGCTTTCATCGATGCCCGCCGCGCTTTCGTCGAGGCGGGCGGCGAGCCGCTGGTGCGACGCGCGCAGGGCTTCGCCCTGCCACAAGGTCCGGAAGCGGGCGTCGCGGGCGGCGTCCAGCCCGCTCGCTTCGACGACGAACAGCGATGGCGCGGCGTCGAGTTCGATCAAATCTTGCCGCATCCCCGCGGCCCCACGCTCCAGATTGTCGGGGCGCACCCAGATATTGGCGTCGGCCTCGGCAAATCCTTCAAGATCAAGCGCGCGCAGAGTCCGGCGCCAGATGGTGCGGTCGGCGCGCTCCTGCGGCCCCGCGACCGCGACGAGCCAGCGTCCCTCCCAGGGCTGCCGCCGCTCAAGCCGGGTGCGCCAGCCGAGGATCCGCTGCTTCAACACCTCCGCATTCGCGCCGATCGTATAGCGACCGCGCGCGAACGCCTGAACCCGACCTTCCGACTTGAGGCGCGTCAACGCCGTCCGGATGCCCGGCGCCTCGATCCCGAAGGCCGCGCCGGCGCGCACCAGTTCGGCGACGGTGAACGCCGGCGGAGCGCCGGTGTCGAGCAGATCGAGAATGAGCATCCGCGCGCTCATCCCTCCGGCATCGGCCGAGTTTACTATATTGCGTTCTGTGTCCATATCCGACAATATATGCAACAAATAAGATGGGAGAGGAAGATGCTGCCCCTCGACGGCGTGACCGTAATCGATCTTACCAGCGTTGTCGCGGGGCCGCTGGCGACGCAGATCATGGCACAGCAGGGCGCCCGCGTATGGAAGGTCGAGCCGCCCGAAGGCGATCGCGCGCGCCTGCTCGGCGCGGTCGCCGCGCCGGGGTTCAGCTCGGCGCATGTCGCGCTCAACGCCGACAAGCAATCGGTCGCGATCGACCTTGCGCGTGCCGATGGGCAGGCGCTGCTGCGCCGCATGGTGCCGCAGGCCGACCTCCTCATCCATAATTTCCGGCCCGGGGTGATGGAGCGGCTGGGACTTGGCACCGATGTGCTGCATGCGCTGCGCCCCGATCTCGTCATCGCGCGGATCAGCGGCTTCGGTCAGGACGGGCCGATGGCGGCCGGGCGCGCCTATGATCCGATCGTGCAGGCCGAATCGGGGATGGTCAGCTGGACCGCCGAAGGTCCGCTGCTCGCCCCGCAATGGATTTGCGACAAGACCGCGGGGCTCTACGCGGCGCAGGCGGCGACCGCCGCGCTCGTCGCACGGGCGCGCAGCGGAAAGGGGGCGGTCGTCGATATTTCGATGCTGGAGGCCGCGGTCGCTTATGGCTGGATCGACCTCCACGGGGCGCAGGCCCTTCCCGATGCCACCTCGCGTATGCCCGACATCGCCGCCGTCTATCGCCCCTGGGCGACCGGCGACGGCTGGATCGTCGTTGTTATGCTGTCGCAGTCCGAATTCGAAGGCTGGGCGCGCGCGATCGACGCGCCCGAACTGCTTGCCGACCCGCGCTTTGCCGACATGACGACGCGATTCCTCAACTGGGACGATCTGCGCGCGATCTCGGCGCCGCGCATTGCCGCGCTGAGCACGCGCGAGGCGGTGGCCCGGCTGGCCGACGCGGGCGTGCCGTGCGGCGTCGCCAACCGGTCGGCGGCGCTCCCCGGTCACGCCCAGATCGTTCATGACGGCTTCGTCGCGCTGACCGACCACCCGCAGGCCGGCGCGGTGCGCCGGACCCGGCCCGTGGCGCGCTTCGACGGCGCGCGGCCGGGCTTCGAGGCGCATGCGCCGCGTGTCGGCGAGCATAGCCGGGCCGTGCTCGCCGCGGCCGGCCTCACCCCCGAAGAGATCGAAACCGCCATCGTAGAAGGCGCCGCTTGCGTGCCCGAGGAGACCTTATGACAACCTATCAGACCCTGTCCTATGCCGCCGAAAACCGGGTGGCGACGATCACGCTCAACCGTCCCGAACATTTCAACGCGATCGCGCACGGGATGCCGCGCGAGATCCGCGCCGCGGTCGAACGGGCGGAGGCCGATGCGGACGTGCATGTCATTGTCGTGCGCGGCGCGGGGCCGGGCTTTTGCGGCGGATACGATCTTAAACATTATGCCGAACGCAAGGGCGAGATCAGCGGGTCGCAGGATATGCCGTGGGACCCGACGCTCGATTTCCAGATGATGTGGCGCAATACGCAGGACTTCATGGCACTGTGGCGCGCGACCAAGCCGACGATCGCGCGCGTTCATGGCGCCGCGGTTGCCGGCGGGTCCGACATCGCGCTGTGCTGCGACTTTCTGATCATGGCCGACGATGCGCGCATCGGTTATCCCCCCGCGCGCGTCTGGGGCGTGCCGACCCCGGCGATGTGGGTCTATCGTCTGGGGCCGCAGATGGCGAAGCGCATGATGATGACGGGCGACCTGATCGACGGGCGCGAAGCCGAACGGATCGGGCTGGCGCTCGAAGCGGTGCCCGAGGCCGAACTCGACGATGCGGTCGAGCGGCTCGTCGGGCGGCTGCGCGGGGTTCCGCGCAACCAGTTGATGATGACCAAGACGGTGGTCAATCAGGCCTATGACAATATGGGCCTCAACAATACCCAGATGTTCGCGACGCTGTTCGACGGGGTATCGCGCCATTCGCCCGAAGGCATATGGTTCCGCGACCGGGCGCAGGAGGTCGGCTTCAAGCAGGCGGTGGCCGAACGCGACAGCGGCGATCCGATCGCGAGCCAGGTGTGGAAGCGCCTGCCCGCCGACGATTGAGGAGACGAAGCATGACCGCACTTCAGCCGATCGACCGGCTCGACACCCATGACGTGTTCAACCAGGTGCCGCCGTTCGAAAACAGGAACCTGTTTACCGGCGACCGCGCGCTGATCGATGCGGTGAACTGCGCAAGCGCGGGCGAACATGGCGCCCGCCTCGCCGCGCTCGGACAGCGCTGTGGTTCGGCCGAGGTGATCGAATGGGGCGTCGAGGCAAACCGCCAGCCCCCCGTACTCGAAACCTATGACCGCTATGGCCACCGCGTCGACGAGGTGCGCTTTCACCCCGCCTATCACGACCTGATGCGGCTCGGGCTCGATAGCGGCTTTGCGGCATCGGCGTGGGACGGCAGCGCACGCGGCCATACGCTCCACGCGGCGATCCTCTTCCTGACCGGGCAGGCCGATTCGGGCACAAGCTGTCCGATGACCATGACCTATGCCGCCGTGCCTGCGCTGCGAGCCGAGCAGGCGGTTGCCGACGTCTGGGTGCCGCGCATCGCGGCGGGCCGCTACGATCCCTCTGTCCGCCCGGCTGCGGACAAGGCCGGGGTGACGATCGGCATGGCGATGACCGAGAAGCAGGGCGGCAGCGACGTGCGCGCCAACACGACGCGCGCCGAACCGACCGGCGAGGCGGGCTGGTACAGTCTGACGGGGCATAAATGGTTCTGTTCGGCGCCGATGTGCGACGCCTTCCTGACGCTCGCCTACGCCGAAAGTGGACTGACCTGTTTTCTTGTCCCGCGCTGGCTTCCCGACGGCAGCCGCAACGCGGGGTTCCGTGTCATGCGCCTGAAGGACAAGATGGGCGACCGGTCGAACGCCTCGGCCGAAATCGAATATCATGGTGCGCTGGCCCAGAGGTTGGGCGCCGAAGGGCGCGGCGTCGCGACGATCATCCAGATGGTGCAGCATACGCGGCTCGACTGCGTGATCGGTTCGGCGCAGCAGATGCGCGGCGCGCTTGCGCAGGCGCTATGGCACACCGCGCATCGGTCGGCCTTTCAGAAACGGCTGATCGACCAGCCCGCGATGGCGGCGGTGCTGGCCGACCTTGCCATCGAAAGCGAGGCGGCGACGGCGCTCGGTTTCCGGCTGGCGCAGGCGTTCGACGAAGAGGATGCGCTGGCACGGCTGCTGACGCCGATTGCCAAATATTGGGTGTGCAAACGCGCGCCGGGGCTGGTTTACGAGGCGATGGAGGCGCATGGCGGCGCGGGATATGTCGAGGCGGGGCCGATGCCGCGGCTGTTCCGCCAATCGCCGCTCAACGCGATTTGGGAAGGATCGGGCAATGTCATCGCGCTCGACGTGCTGCGCGCCGTCGCGCGCGAACCCGAAGGGGTGGCGGCGCTTCAGGATTTTCTGGCGGCGCAGCGCGGACGCGACGCCCTTTATGATCGCTGGGTCGAGACGATCGACCTGACGCGCGCCGACGAGGGAACGGCACGGCTGCTCGTCGAGCGGCTGGCGCTTGCGGCGCAGGCCGCGGTCCTGATCGGACAGGATAGTCCGATTGCCGAGGCCTTCTGCCGCCTTCGCCTGAGTGCGCGTGGCAGCGCCTATGGCGCGTTCGATGCAACCGTCGATGCGCGCGCCATCGTCGACCGCGCGATGCCCGCGGCATGAGCGTGCGGATCACCAACGACGGCGCGGTGCGCACCGTCACCATCGACCGCCCCGACTGCCGCAACGCGGTCGACCCGGCGACCGCCGACCTGTTGCGGCAGGCGTTCGCCGACTTCGACGCCGACGACAGCGCTGCGGTCGCGGTGCTGACCGGCGCGTCAGGTCATTTTTGCGCAGGCTTCGACCTGAAGGCAGTGGGGGCGGGCAACGAGCGTTACCAACCCGAAGGCGTCGGGCCGATGGGGCCGTCGCGCATGTTGCTTTCCAAGCCGGTGATCGCGGCGGTCGAAGGCTATGCGGTTGCGGGCGGCCTTGAACTCGCGCTGTGGTGCGACCTGCGCGTCGCGTCCGCCAGCGCGGTGTTCGGCGTCTTCTGCCGCCGGTGGGGCGTGCCGCTGATCGATGGCGGGACGGTCCGCCTGCCGCGCATCGTGGGACAGGGGCGCGCGCTCGACATGATCCTGACCGGGCGCCCGGTCGATGCGGCCGAAGCGCTCGCAATCGGGCTTGCCAACCGGGTCGTGGCGGAAGGGCAGGCGCTGGCGGCCGCGCAGGCGCTCGCCGCCGAGATCGCGCATTTTCCGGCGCTGTGCATGCGTACCGACCGCATGTCGGCCTATCGCCAATGGGATTTCGACCTTGCCGACGCGCTCCGCTTCGAGGGGCGCGAAGGCGCCGCGCCGTTGCGCGCCGAAGCCGCGAAGGGGGCGGAGCGCTTTGTCGATGGGGCAGGGCGGAGCGGACGCTTCGACTGATCGCGTGACGGTCCGGCGCGTCTGCTATTTCCGGCATCCACAAAGCGACCGCACCGGTATAGATTGCCGCCGACAGCTATTCCGGCGCGGGAGGGTGAGCGATGCGGTTTCGGGTCTTTGCAGGTGCGGCGGTGGGCGCCGCGATGGTTGTGGCGATGCCCGCGACGGGCAAAGCGCCGCGCAAGGGCAAGGCGGTGGCCGACTGCCCCGCCGACCCCGCGCTGCCGCCCGATCTGGCCGATTGGGGGCGGATGAGTTCGGCCAAGACCATCTATGCCTATGGCGAGGCGCGCGCCGCCGACTGGCCGTCGCTCGGCGCGGCGCGCACGGGCCTGTTGCTCCATAAGGCCGAAAGCCTGCGCTACTGGATCGCGCCCGAGCGGCGGCAGGATGTGTTCAAATTCGGCGGCATGATCCCGGTCGAGGTGAAACGGGCCGGCCGGCTCGTGATCGCGCTCGACGCGGGCGCCTGGATCGATCTGGTACGCGACGGCAAGGCGCAGCCGGCGGCGGCGCACGGCCATGGCCCCGCCTGCTCGGGCATCCGCAAGATGGTCGAATATGACGTGATGCCGGGCCGCTACCTCGTCCAGATCGTCAATGCGCCCGAATTGTCGATCCGCGCGATGGCGGTGTTGCGCGACTGATCGGGCATAGCGGAACCGGCGCGCGCGGTTCCGATCGCGTTTCGCAGGTCAGCGTTGCGGCGCAAGACTTTCGAGCAGCGCGCCGCGCGCATCGTTCGGCAGCGGCTTGACGCCGATCAGGCGCATCAGAAGCGGATAGACCTCGATATTGTCGACCAGCCCGACGTCGCCGCGCAGGCCGCTGCCATAGGCGATGAACAAGGCGCGCATGTCGGGGTCGTCATTGTCATAACCATGCGCTCCGCCCATCACCGGGTAGGCCGGCTTGCCCGCGACGATCGTCCAGCCGTTCTCCGCGATGCAGATGATCGCCGCGACGCGCGGATTGTGCCCATAGTGAAGGCGTTCCGGCAGATCCTCGCGGCGGCGGCAGGTCATATGGTCGTGCGGCTTCAGCAGTGCGTCATAGACCCGGTCGTCGGTGCCGGCGGCGGGTTCGATCGCGGCATAGGGGCCGGTCTCCACCGCTATGATGCTCGGCAAATCGATCAGGTCGGCAAGGTCGACGATCCGCGCGTCGCTGATCGCGTGCATGCCATGATCGGCCACGACCAGAAGCCGAACGGGCTGGTCGAGGTCTTTCAGCCCCGACAGCAGGTCGCCTATGCGGGCATCCACCTCGGTCACCGCGGCATTGAGTTCCGCCGAGTCCGGGCCGAAATGATGCCCGGCAGTATCGACGGCGTCGAAATAGAGCGTCACGAAGGCCGGGCGGATCGCGCGCGGGCGGCGCAACCAGTCGAGGACCGCGTTGACGCGCTGCACATTGCTGACATTTTCATCGTAGCGCAGCCAATCGGCCGGACGCACCTCGTGGATCGCGACCTCGCTGCCCGGCCAGAACATCGTTGCCGTTCGCACCCCGGCCTTTTGCGCCGTCACCCACGCGGGTTCGGCCTCGTCCCACCAGAAGGGGTCGAGCGCCTGCTTCGCATTGCCCAGGCTGAAGCGTTCGGCGGGACGCCGCGGGTCGATCATGTTGTTGCCGACGATGCCGTTGGTGTCGGGGCGTTTGCCGGTGACGATCGCATAATGGTTGGGGAAGGTCTTGGTGGGGAAGGAAGGGCGGAGCGCGCCGCGCGCGCCCTCGGCGGCGAGTTTCGATAAATTGGGCGTGATTCCGCGGTCGAGATAGTCGGCGCGGAAACCGTCGATCGAAATCAGGATGGTGACGGGCGCGCGCTGTTCGGTGTTCGCTTCGGCGGCATGGGCATAGGGTGACGCCAGCGAGCAAAGTGCGGCGATCAGGATCATCAGGCGAGTCATGGTCATCGCGCTAGGATGGCCGCGTGACAACCGCGCGACAAGCTCATTGCGCTTTGCCGCGCCGGTTCGGCCACATCCATGCTTGCAATCGCGCTCTTGCCATGGTGCACCCGGTTTCATCCGAAACCACGGTCGAAATGAAGGGGACACGTTCATGAACAGGGGTTTGATGGCGGCGCTGCTGGTCGGCGCAGCTTGTCTGGCCGTGCCGGCGACCGGGCAGAGCGGCGACGACACCAATCGCATCATCGACGAAGGCTATAATCGCAGCCAGGTGATGCAGACGGCACAGGAAATGACCGACGGTATCGGTCCGCGCCTGACCAATTCGCCCGCCATGCGCCGGGCCGAAGCCTGGGCGATCGGAAAGTTCGAAGGCTGGGGCCTGTCCAATGTCCGCCGCGATGGCTTTGAATTCGGCCGCGGATGGGAAATCCTGTCGGTCAGCGCACGTATGGTCGCGCCGCGCCCGCTCGCGCTGACCGCCATTCCGATTGCCTGGACGCCGTCGACCAACGGACCGGTGACCGCCCCGATCATCGTCGCGCCGATGTCGAAGGAAGAACATTTCGCCGAATGGAAGGGCAAGCTCGCCGGCAAGATCGTGCTCGTGTCGCTGCCGGGCGATGGTGACGAGCCCGACAAGCCGGCCTTTCGCCGCCTGAGCAGCGACGACATCGGCAAGCTCGACGAGTTTCGCCAGCCCAAATATGATCCCGATGCGCTCAATCGCCGGCTGGAGCGGGTGACGTTTGCCGAAAAGCTCGATGCCTTTCTGAAGGCCGAAGGCGCGCTGGCGATGGTTCGGCAATCCTATCGCGACGGCAAGCTCGTCCATGGCGAGGGCTATAATTATCGCGTCGGCCATTCGCCGACGCTGCCCGGCATCGAACTGGCCGCGGAGGATTATCGGCGCCTGGCAAGGCTCGCAAAAAGCGGCGCGCCGCCGCAGCTCGAGATCGATTCCAACGTCCGTTACGACGACAGCGACACGCGCGCCTATAATATTATCGCTGAAATTCCGGGGACCGACCCCAAGGCCGGCTATGTCATGGCCGGTGCGCATTTCGACAGCTGGGTGGCGGGCGACGGCGCGACCGACAATGGCGCCGGCAGCGCCGTCGTGATGGAGGCCGCGCGCATCATTCGCAAGCTCGGCATCCGGCCCAAGCGCACGATCCGCTTCGTCCTGTGGAGCGCGGAGGAGCAGGGGCTGCTCGGGTCGCTCGCCTATGTCGACAAATATCTCGCGGCGCGCCCTGGCCCGACCGAGGGTGAGGACGGCAACGCGCTCTATTATGGCTGGCCAAGCCGGTACCCGATCACGCCAAAGCCTGGTTACGGCGACCTCAAGGCCTATTTCAACATGGACAATGGCTCGGGCAAGCTGCGCGGCATCTATGCCGAGGGCAATGTCGGCGCGGTTCCGATCCTGCAATCCTGGCTCGCACCCTTTGCGAGCATGGGCGCGGGCAAGGTCGTTGCGGGGCCGACGGGCGGCACCGATCATGTCTATATGCAGTCGGTCGGGGTGCCTGGGTTTCAGTTCATCCAGGATCCGCTCGATTATGGATCGCGCACGCACCACAGCAGCGCCGACACGTTCGACCATCTGAAAGCCGACGATTTGCGCCAGGCTTCGGTCGTGATGGCGGGGATGCTGGTCACGGCGGCGAACAGCGACAAGACGTTGCCGCGCTTCCCGGTGCCGACGCAGCCGACGCCCTATAATCCGTTCAAATACAAGGACCCCAACGACTGAGCGACGGGTATCCGCCGGGGTCAGGCCATCTTGATCCCGGCGATGCCGTTGTCGACGACGCCCGTCGCGCGTTTCGACAGCGTGCCCAGCGGCACCGTCACCTTGTCGACGACCATGAAGTGCGTCTGCCACGCATCGCGGTTCACATCGCACACGACATAGCCGCGCTGGTCATTGGCGAATTTGAGTTCGGGATTGAGCTTCAGAAACTGGTCGGTGCCGGCGCGCAGATCGCTGCCGTCGCCGCCGCTGCTGATCGAGGTGGCGACGAATTCTGCGCCGACGACCTTGTCCTTGAGCACCAGATCGCCGCAGAAATTCTGATGCTCGTCGCCCGTCAGTACGACGCAGTTCTTGAGACCGGCGAAGCGCGACAATATGCGTTCGCGCGGCGCCTCATAGCCCGCCCAGCTGTCGAGATTGACGATCTTTTCGGGCTCGTCGGCCTTGCGCCGCCGGTCGAGCGACATCATCGTCACCTGCTGCGCGATCGCGTTCCAGGTCGCGCCGCCCTGCGCGAGATTTTTGGCGAGCCACTCTTCCTGGGCCTTGCCCAGAATCTGCGCATTCTTTGCAAAGACGTCGGGGCAGGCGGGCTTGAACCCGTCGCCGCACGGCTGGTTGTCGCGATACTGGCGGGTGTCGAGCACCTGCATCGCCATCAGGTCGCCATAGCGGAATTCGCGGTTCGCAGCGATGAAGCCGCCGCGCGGCAGCAGCGCCTTGCGCACCGGCATATGTTCGTACCACGCCTGGAACGCGGCCTGCCGGCGCAGCATGAAGACTTCGGGCGGCGGGGCGTCGGGATCGTTGCCGTCGAGCCCCATGTTCCAGTCGTCATAGACCGATACCCAGTCGTTGCGGATTTCATGGTCGTCGAAGGTCGAGATGAAGCCGTGCGCCGAACGCGCCGCCTGCATGTCGATGTCGAGCAGCGTCTGGGTATAGGCGGTGCGGAAATCGCTCAGATCCTGAAGCCCGCGGAGCGCATATTTGCGCACCGGCCGGATCGGCAGGCCGCTGTCGTAAAGATAGTCCTGCTGATATTCGTAGATGAAGTCGCCATAATGGTAGACGAAGTCCAGCTCTTCGCGGGCAAGATGGCGATAGGCGCCATAGAAGCCCGATTCATAATGCTGGCAGCCGCAAACCCCGAACTTGACCTGATCGGTGCGCGCGCCGGCCGCGGGCAGCGTGCGGGCGCGGCCGCGCAGGCTCCGTTCGCCGCCAGCGGTGAAGCGGTAATAATAGGGGCGGCTGGGCTGCAGCCCGGCAACCTCGACATGGACGCTATGGCCAAGCTCGGGGCGCGCCAGTTCGGTGCCGTTCGCGACGACCTTGCGAAAGCCGCCGTCCTCGGCGACTTCCCATTCGACCGGAACCGGAACCAGCGGCATGCCGCCGTGCGGCGCCATCGGGTCGGGCGCGAGGCGGGTCCAGATGACGAAACCGTCGCTCGCGGGATCGCCGGCGGCGACGCCGAGGCTGAACGGGAAATCGCGAAAGAAACCGGCCTCGCCGCGAAATATCGCCGGGGCGGACAAGCCGGCAAGCGTGGCGGTGGCAAGGAAATTGCGGCGCGAGAACATGGCGGGACTCCGGGGAGAAACGAATCGTGCTCCCCAGATAGACTAGTCATGCGTCACATCAATGATCTTGGCGGCGGGGTCAGAACCAGAAGCGGACCCCGGCAACGACGCTGGACCGCGACGGGTCGTTGCCGACGGCGCGCGCCAACTGCGCAGAGCGGCCGATCTTGCCTTCCCAGACATAGCCCAGATACGGCGCGAATTCGCGGGCGATCTCATAGCGCAGGCGGAGGCCCAGCTCGGCACTCGACAGCCCGGCGCCGATGCCCTGTTCGCGCACGTCCTGAAGCGCGAAGTTCAGTTCCGCCGACGGCTGCAGGATCAGGCGCTGGGTGATGCGCTGGTCGTAGCTGCCTTCGATGCGGGTGGTGACATCGCCCTTGTCCGAAAGGAACAGCGCCGCTTCGACGTCGAACCAATAGGGGGCGAGTCCCTCGACGCCGAGGACCGCGTAAGTGGGCGAGGGGCCGGGGCCGACATCCTGACGCAGCCCGGTCTGGAGATCGAAGTAGGGGCCGATGGCGCGGCTCCACAATAACTGCCCCTCGCCGCGGTCGAACGCGCCGCCGAAGGCGCCTTCGCCCTCACTTTTGATGACGAGCTTGTCGATGTCGCCACCGAAGCGGGCTTCGCCGTCCCAGCTATAGGTGGTTTCGCCGGAGCCGACGCGGACTTCGGCTTGATCGAGCATGATCCTGGAAATGCTGCCGCCGCCATGCTCGGCGTAGAGCCGGGCGCGGACGGGTGCCATCGCGTCGGCGCCGAAGATCGCATCGGCGGCATCGACGCGCGGCGCGGGCGGCGGCGGCGCGTTGCCGACTGGCGGCGCGGGTGGTGGCGCGGCGGGTTCGTCTGGCGTGCAGTGCCCCATGGCGGCGTGCTCGGGCGGGCAGGCGGGGGACGGGGGCGGCGCAGGGACTGTGCAATGGCCCATCGCCGCATGCTCGGGCGAACAGGACGGTGGCGGCGGCGGAGGTTCCGCCTTCGGCATCGTGCAATGGCCCATGGCGGCATGTTCGGCGGTACAGCCGAGCGCGGGGGCGGGATGCGCCATCGCGTCGGGTTGCGCGGCCAGCAGGAGAAGGGCGATCGGAATCATGCCACATCCTCCGCCGCGCGCACCGTCACGACCTGCATCATCCCGGCGTGCATGTGATAGAGGAGGTGACAGTGAAAGGCCCAGTCGCCCGGCGCATCGGCGGTCAGGTCGAAGGTCACCTTGCCGCCCGGCTGGACATTCACCGTATGCTTGCGCGGGGCATGGTCGCCCTTGCCCGTGACCAGCTCGAAAAAGTGACCGTGCAGGTGGATCGGGTGCGTCATCATCGTGTCGTTGACCAGCGTCACGCGCACGCGCTCGCCCAGCGTGAAGGGAATGGGTGCGGTGACCTCGTTCATCTTCACCCCGTCGAACGCCCACATATAGCGTTCCATATTGCCGGTCAGATGGATCTGCATCTCGCGCGACGGGACGCGGGTATCGGGGTTGCGATCGAGCGCGACGAGATCGCGATAGGTCAGCGCGTCCGCGACATCCTCCAGCCCCTGTCCGGGCTCACCGGTGCGATCGACCGGCATCGGCGAGATCGACTGGACAGCGGGCGTGTCCTTGACGCTCGGCGCGCCTTTCATGTCGCGCATGCCGTGCCGCATCGGTTCGCCCGGCGCTGCCGAGCCGTGCCCCATCGCGCCATGGTCCATGCCCATATCGCCCATGCCCATATCGCGCATCGTCGCGAGCGGACGGGCGCGCAGCGGCGGAACCGGCGCGTCCATGCCGGGGCGCGGCGCGAGCGTTGCGCGCGCCATACCCGATCGGTCGCTGTTCTCGGCGATGATGCTGTAGGCGCGGTCTTCGGGCTCGACGATCACGTCATAGGTTTCGGCGACCCCGATCTGAAATTCGCCCACTTTCACGGGACGGACGTTCAGGCCGTCGGCCTGCACCACGGTCATCGCAAGATCGGGCACGCGGATGTTGAAGGTCGTCATCGCCGATGCGTTGATGACCCGCAGCCGGAGGCGTTCGCCCGCAGCGAACAACCCGGTCCAATTGTCGGCGGGGCCGTGACCGTTGACGAGATAGGTATAGGCCGCCGCGGTCACGTCGCTGATGTCGGTCGGGTCCATCCGCATCGCGCCCCAGGCGACACGGTCGTTCAGCGGCTGGTCGCGGCCCGCGATCAGCCCCGCAAGCGTCTGCTTGTTGTGGTTGAAATAGCCGCCCATCTGCTTGAGCTTTTTGAAGATCCCGTGCGGGTGCAGCGCGCTGTGGTCGGACAGGACGATCACATGCTCGCGGTCATAGGCGACGGGATCGGGATCGGCGGGGTCGATGACGATCGGGCCGTAATGGCCCATCTGTTCCTGCAGCCCCGAATGGCTGTGATACCAATAGGTGCCCGACTGCCGCACCGGAAATTCATAGGTGAAGGTCGCGCCCGGCGCGATTCCGGGAAAGCTGATGCCCGGCACGCCGTCCATATGAAAGGGCAGGATCAGCCCATGCCAGTGGATCGAGCTATCCTCGTCGGGCAGGACGTTGGTGACGTGCAGTCGCGCCGTCGTGCCTTCCTTCAGCCGCACCAGCGGCCCAGGAATCGTCCCGTTTATGCCGATCGCATGGCTGGTCCTGCCATCGACGCACAGCATCCGGTGCGCGATGCTCAGGCGGATATCGGCGCCGCCGACCGTCGGCAGCCCCGACGCGATCGGTTGCGCCCAGGCTGGCAGCCACGGGACAAGCGCCGCCGCTCCGCCTGCCGCCAACAGCGAACGGCGGCCGATCGCGCCGCTCATGCGATGGCTCCGCGCAGCATCCAGAGCGCCATCGCGATCATCATCAGATTTTCAGTCAGCGACACGAAGCCCAGCGGCACCTTGCTGCTGCCGCCGACGCAGGCGCATTTGATGTCGCGGCGGTCGATATAGACCGCCTTGAAGACCGACACCGCGCCGATGATGGCGATGAACAGCGCGACCGGGATTGACAGCCACGGGAGGGCGTGCGCGGTCATCAGAACCCCGGCCAGCCCCTCGGCAAAGGGGTAGAGATAGGAATAGGGAACCCAGCGCCGCGCGAGCAGGTCATAGTTGAGGAACATCGTCGAGAAGCTCTCGACGTCCTGCAGCTTGAGCAGCGCCAGAACGATCATGCTGAACGAAATGAACCATTCGGCGGCGCGCAGGGTGAAGGGGCTGCCGTAGGCGGCGAAGCTCGCGGCGAGCGCCATCAGCGCGGTCATCGCGAACAGTGCGATCACGGGCGTATAGCTCGTCGCTCCCGGATCGCGGACGGCAAGGCCGAAATGGCGGCGCAGATCGTCATAGCCGCCAATCCGGCGGCCATCGATGAAGGTCTGCGGCGTCGTCTTGACGCCATGTTCGGCCTTGAACGCGTCGGTTTGCGCGCGCGTCTCCAGCCAATGATCGTCGACGGTGAAGCCCTTTCGTTCGAGGAGATGCTTCGCTTTCAGGCCATAGGGACAGATATGCTGTGGCATGACCATGCGGTAGAGGGTTGCTGTCTGTGTCATGCCGCCTGTATAACCTCCGTACCATGGTACGGAGTCAAGCGATGCAGCTTTCGATCGGAAAACTGGCGGAAGCGGGCGGCGTCGGGGTCGAAACGGTCCGTTATTATCAGCGCCGCGGGTTGATGACGACGCCCGCGCGCAGCGGCGGCGAGGGGTGGGGCGCCGGCATCCGTCGCTATGATGCCGACGATGTCCGCCGGCTGAAATTCATCCGGTCGGCACAAGGGTCGGGCTTCACGCTCGAGGAAATCGCCGAGCTGCTGGAACTTGAACAGAGCGACGATCGTGCGCGGGTCCGCAGCCTCGCCCGCCAGCGCATCGCCGCGCTCGACGCCAAGATTGCGCAGATGAGCGAAACCCGCGCCGCGCTTGCGCGGCTGGCGGACCAGTGCGCCGCGACCGACAAGGGCCCTTGCCCCATACTCGCGGCGTTCGAGCCCTGACGTCGTTGCGACGAGCGCAGCGGCGACGCAATCGCCCGCTGCCAGCCGTATACAAGGTCGATGGCTGGAGATTGCCTCGCTTCGCGTGCAATGACGAAGTTTCTGGGCGCAGCGCGGCCTAGCTATGCAGGAAGTGCATGACGTCGCCGTCGTGCACGACATAGGCCTTGCCTTCGGCGCGCAGCTTGCCGGCTTCGCGCGCCTTGGCTTCACCGCCCAGCGCGACATAATCGTCATAGGCGATGGTTTCGGCGCGGATGAAGCCCTTCTGGAAATCGCTGTGGATTTCGCCCGCAGCCTCGGGCGCGGTCGCGCCGGTGTGGACGGTCCAGGCGCGCGCTTCCTTCGGGCCGACGGTGAAGAAGGTCAGCAGGTGGAGCAGCTCATATCCCGCGCGGATCACGCGCGCGAGGCCGGTTTCGTGCAGCCCCATTTCTTCCAAGAACATCATGCGTTCTTCGCCGTCCATGCCGACGAGTTCGCTTTCGATTGCTGCCGAGACGATCACCGCCTGTGCCCCTTCGGCCTTGGCGCGCGCGAAGACGGCTTCGCTGTGCGCATTCCCGGTCGCGGCGTTCGCTTCTTCGACATTGCAGACATAGAGGACGGGCTTGCTGGTCAGCAGCTGCGCCTGCCGGAGGATGCGCTCTTCATCGGCGTCCTTCGGATCGGTCAGACGCGCGGGCTTGCCGTCGCGCAGCAGATCGAGCGCCTGGCCGAGCACCGATGCTGCGGCCTTGGCTTCCTTGTCGCCCTGCGCGGCCTTTTTCGCGAAAGCGGGAACACGCTTTTCCAGGCTTTCGAGGTCGGAAAGCAGCAGTTCGGTCTCGACCGTCTCGGCGTCGGCGACCGGGTCGACCTTGTTCTCGACATGCTGGATGTCGTCATCCTCGAAACAGCGCAGGACGTGGATGATCGCGTCGACTTCGCGGATGTTGCCGAGGAACTGGTTGCCGAGCCCTTCGCCCTTCGACGCGCCGCGCACGAGGCCGGCGATATCGACGAAGGCGAGCTGGGTCGGGATGATCTTCTGACTGCCCGCGATCGCCGCGAGCTTGTCGAGCCGCGCGTCGGGCACCGCGACATTGCCGATATTCGGTTCGATCGTGCAGAAGGGATAATTCGCCGCCTGCGCCGCCTGCGTTTCGGTCAACGCATTGAACAGGGTGGACTTGCCGACGTTCGGCAGCCCGACGATCCCGCATTTGAAACCCATTTTCCTACCCTTTTAATCAAGCCGGCGGGCAAAGACCCGCACCGGCTGCAAATCCCAGTCGAGGCGCTCATAGAGCCCCGCGGCGGGATTTCCATCCCGAACCATCAATTCCACCTTCGGACAGCCCCGCGCCCGCAGCCAGTCGCAGCCGGCATCGAGCAGATCGCGTGCGATCCCGTCGCCGCGCCGGTCGGGGTGGACGCCCAGATAATAGACCCAGCCGCGGTGGCCGTCGAAGCCGACCATGATCGTACCGGCGATCGCGCCTCCCGCTTCGGCGAGCAGGATCGTCGCGGCGTCGTGGCCAAGCGCGCGATCGAAGTCGGCGTCCGGGTTGTTCCAGGGCCGGGTGAGGTCGCAGCTTTGCCACAGGGCGACCGCGGCGTCGCGATCGGCGGGCGTCGCGGCGCGGATCAGCGTCATGGTTGCAGCCGCAGCGCCAGATCGTTCTGGAACCGCACGTCGTCGCCCTCGGCAAGCCAGCTCGCTTCGGCGGCGATCGCGCCAAGCAGGTCGGTCAGCGGTTCGATCTCGGTCTTGTGGTAATTGCCGAGGACATGGCCCGTCACGCGGTCCTTGTGCCCCGGATGACCGATGCCGATGCGGACGCGGCGGAAATCGTCGCCGATATGCTGGATCATGCTGCGGATGCCGTTATGTCCGGCCGCGCCGCCGCCCTGTTTGACCTTCACCTTCATCGGCGCAAGGTCGAGTTCGTCGTAGAAGGCGGTCACGTCCTGCGGCGCAAGCTTGTAGAAATCCATCGCGGCGCGCACGCTGCGACCGCTTTCATTCATGAAGGTGCCGGGCTTGAGCAGCAGAATGCGGGTTCGGCCGATGCGGCCGTCCTGCAGCCAGCCCTGAAATTTCTTGGCGGGCGGCGCGAATTGATGAGTGTCGGCGATTACGTCGATCGCCATGAAGCCGACATTATGCCGGTTCATCGCATATTGAGGCCCGGGATTGCCGAGGCCGACCCAGAGCTGCATTGCGGTGCCTTTCCCGGGTCCGATGGAAACGCCCCTCCCGCCGGGGAGGGGCGCATCCGGTAAGCGTTAGGCTTCGCCTTCGGCGGCTTCGCCTTCGTCCTTCGTCGTGTCGCCGTCGCTCGACTTGAGCGCCGACGGAGCGACGATGGTCGCAATCGTGAAGTCGCGATCGCTGATCGCGCTCTCGACACCCTTGGGCAGAGCGACGTTGCTGATGTGGATCGAATCGCCGACGTCGAAGCCGGTGACGTCGATGCTGATTTCGTCGGGGATCTTGTCCGCTTCGCAGACGAGTTCCAGCTCGTGACGAACGATGTTCAGCACGCCGCCGCGCTTCAGGCCGGGCGAGGCTTCTTCGTTGGCGAACACCACCGGCACTTCGACATGGACCTTGGCGTCCTTCGAGATGCGCAGGAAGTCCGCGTGGATCGGGCGATCCTTGACGGGATGAAAGGCGACGTCCTTGGGCAGGGTGCGGACGGTCTTGCCGCCCACTTCGATCATCACGACCGAGTTCATGAAGTGACCCGTCATCAGCTGCTTCATCAGCAGCTTTTCTTCGACGTGGATCATCAGGGGTTCTTCGTTGCCGCCATAGACGACGGCGGGGACGCGGCCATTGCGACGCAGGTCACGCGAGGCTCCCTTGCCTGCACGTTCGCGCGTCTCGGCCGTCAGCGTCAGCTGATCGCTCATATCATTTCTCCGAGAAACAGTTGCACATATCCGCCACGCCTCCAGGGATGACCATGACGGAAGCGCGGGCGCATAGCCGGGAACCGGCGGAAAGGCAAGCGCGATGCGGGAAAAGGGGATCGGATCGGCGAAAAGGGGAATGTCGGTATCGCATCCCGTCTTGCCGCCCGGCTATTGCACCCGCACCACCCGGTATCCGGCCGCTTCCAGAGCGGCGGGAACGCCGTCAGCGCCCACCAGATGTCCCGCACCGACCGCGATCAGCACCGTGCCGGGTTTCGCCATGCGCTGCTCCACCCACTTGGTCCAGTGCCGGTTGCGATCGGTGATGATCGCGGCGCGCGCGGCCGGGACCGCGTCGACATCCTCGTTCACCACCTTTTCGAGTGCGGCGACGTCGCCGCGCGCCCAGGCGGCGTTCATCGCCTTCACGTCGGCGACGCCGCTTGCCGAATTGGCGAGCGCGCGCGTCAGCAGGCGGCGCTGCGTTGCGGCGTCGAGCGTTTCGAACAGCGTCAACTGCGCCCGCGCCGTCTCCAGCCCGCCGATCGGCTTTCCGGCGTCGGAAAAGCGCTGCGTCAGCCGGGCTTCGACGCCATTTTCGGGCGACAGATCGGCCTGCTGCGCGACACGCTGGCCCATCAGCACCAGGATTGCCCAGTCGTCGAGCGCATCGCCGCCGAAACCGCTGCCCGCGCCTTCTATCTTGCGATAGGCGGCAAGCGCCGCCGGATCGAGCCGGCGCTCCATCGCCAGCGGCGCGCTGCGCGGTGCGAGTTCGCGGAACACCGCGCCTGCAGCCGCGAGTTGATCGGGCGCCAGTTCGAGGACCAATTCGTCGGCCGCCGCAATCGCCGCGCCGACCTTCCCGCCGTCCCAGCGCGTGCCGGCGGGAAGCGCGTGCATCGAGCCGAGCAGGAAGATGCGCGTGTCGGCGTCTTCGACCAGCCACATCGCCGGATGCGCTTCGGTAACTGGCGTCGCAGCTTTGCAGGCGAGCAGCAGCAACGGCAAAAGGGCCGCCGCGGCGCGGCGACCCCAGGACCGAAAGGCAAGGGCGCCCCGATGCCTCACTGGATGCGCGTCACCTTCAACCCGCGCTCCTTGAGATAATCCTGCACGCTCTTTGCTCCCGCCAGATGGCCCGCGCCGACTGCGACGAAAACGGTGCCCGGCTGCGCCATGCGCGCCTCGATATGTTCGGCCCAGCGCGCGTTGCGGTCCCACAGCAACGTCTTGGCGACGTCGGGCGTTTCGGCAAGCCCCTCGTTCATCGTTTCGGCGAGCGCCGCCGGATCGCCGGCCCCCCATTGCCCGACCATCGTGTCGAGCTGCGGCCCCAGCTTGTCGAGATCCTTGACCATGACGTTGAGGAAGGCGATCTGGCTGGACATGGGCAGGGCATCGAAAAAGCCGAGCTGTTCGCTGAGCGTTTCGAACCCGGAGATCGGCTTGGCGGCCGCCTTTGCCGCATTGCTCAACTGCTTTTCGGCGCCCTCTTCGGGGTTATAGCCCATTTTGGTCAACGGCAGCACCGACAGGGTGATCCCCGCAAACCACGGCTTGAAGCCGTCGAAGCTGGCGGGCGGCAGGCCCAGGCCGGCCATCGCCGCCTGATAGGCCGCAAGCGCTGCCGGATCGAGCCGCGACGAAAGCGCCGTTCCGCTCTGGTCCAATGCCAGCGCCATCGTTTCCTTTGCTACTTCATTCTGGTCTTCGGGCAGTACAAGTTCGAGCTTGAGTTCGTCCGATTTGTCGAACGCATCTTTGACGGCGCCGTCGAACCAGCTCAGTCCGGGCTTCAGCACATGCACGGTGCCGAACAGATAGACGGTGGTGTCGTCGTCCTTCACCGCCCAAAGCGCGGGTTTGATCGCGGTCGTCGTTGCCGCGGCGGGCGCGGCAGCTTCCTGCGCCGCGGCGCTATTGTGTCCCGGCACGACCGCGCATTGGGCGAGGGGAATGATCGCGCAGCTCAGCGCAAGTTTGCGGAAGAAGGAGGTCATCGGGCCTGCTTTCGTTTCAAAAAGGGGAGGGGCAAGAGGTTCGCTGATAATCAACGATATTTGAACCAGAGATAGACGATCAGGTTGACGGCGAGCGTCAGGACAAAGAGCGCCATGGCATCGACCGGCGGCGCGAGGCTCGCGCGGGCGGCGACCCACCACACGGGGCAGGCGATCACAAAGGCATGGAAGCCGGCGACGCTTCCCAGATAATAGGCATGGCGTTCATGATCGTCGACCGCGCGGAAATAGAACAGGCTGGCGACGCTCATCCCGACAACCCAGATCGCCGAGACGATGATCGCGGTTGCGGGGGTCAAGGGCGCATTGCTCGCCAGATCGCCCGGCCCCTGCGCAACCTGGAGGGTCAGTGCGACCCCTGCGCCAAGGCTCATCGACGCGACCATCGTCACCCAATAGAGGCGCTTGCGCGGCGACCAGCCGGCCCAAGCTTCGCGGTTCAGGCGGATGTAGAGCGCCATGCCGGCCAGCGCGAGTATGAGCGCCGCCACCGGGCCCGCCCATGTGGGCAAGGGTTGGCCGCCGGTTTCGGCCAGGCCGTCGCTATAACCGGCGAAAGCGCCAGCAACGGCTCCGGCTATCATGATGATGGCAACCGGCCACAGATAACCGGGACCGGCGCGGCGTTCCTTCGGCATGTTCGTCATCATTCCTGTCCTGCAAAGCCGTCGTCGAAAATCTCTTCGATCGGCATTTCGAATAGTCGGGCCAGCTTGAAAGCGAGCGGTAAAGACGGGTCGTATTTCCCTGTCTCGATTGCATTTACTGCCTGCCGCGACACGTCGAGCCGGTCGGCCAGTTCGGCCTGGCTCCAATTGCGCATTGCGCGGAGGACTTTCAGTTTGTTGTTCATCGGCGCCTCGCCAATAGGATCCCTTCGGGCCTGCATATAGTCACAATCGCTATCCTTTTGTCAGCCGATCGAAACGCGATGCCCGCCCGCGGGGATTTTCGGGATCAAGAGGCTGGAGCGCCGCCGCGTCGGGCCGCGCTCCAGCTCAAGTCGCCTGCCGACACCGGGGAGCATCGACGCGGACGAAGCCCGAGGGAGAGGGATCAGCGGCCGGGCTTGATCATCAGCAGCGCCAGCTGGGTACCGCCGTCGGCGCGAGCAATGGCGCGTTCAACCTGCGGCTTTGCGGCGGCGAGGGCAGTCGCCATGCAGGCATTTTCCGAATTGCGCGCGGCAAGACCGCGAGCCGAGGTAGCGCAAATCTGGCGGGCAGCGCTGTGAACGCGCGATTCCAGCCGCTCGCGTCCCTTGGCGCTCGTCAGCTTGAGGTCGTCGATGCGGATGGTGGCGGTGGGCGCTTCATCGACGGTCGCGGCGAGTGCCGGCGTGCCGGCCAGAGCGAGCGAGAGGGCGAGAATGGCGGTACGAGCGATCATGATGGGTCTCCTTGGATGATGTCTTGGTCACGTCAACCTGTCTTCATGTCAGGTATGCATGACTATATGTCGTGATTCGCTGACTATGTCAACAACACATGACAAAAAGTTTTGTGACCGTGACACGCGGCGTGATTTGGTCGGTGCGCAGATGGCAGCGAGCCTTGACCCTGCGCGCCCGCTGCGCCAAGGGCGGCGGCGATTGTTGCACCTGCGAAAGATGTGGACTCGTGGCCGATACGGCAGAAAAGAAACCACTCAGCTTTCAGGACATGATCCTGACGCTTCACGATTATTGGAGCGCGCGGGGCTGTGCGATCCTGCAGCCTTATGACATGCGGGTGGGCGCGGGGACGTTTCACCCGGCAACGACGCTGCGCAGCCTGGGGCCGGAGCCGTGGAATGTCGCCTATGTCCAGCCGAGCCGCCGCCCGACCGACGGCCGCTATGGCGAGAACCCGAACCGCCTTCAGCATTATTATCAATATCAGGTGATCCTGAAGCCGTCGCCCGCCGACCTGCAGGAGCAATATCTCGGCAGCCTGGCCGCGATCGGCATCGATCCGCTGCTCCACGATATCCGGTTCGTCGAGGATGACTGGGAATCGCCGACGCTCGGCGCATGGGGGCTGGGCTGGGAAGTCTGGTGCGACGGGATGGAAGTCACCCAGTTCACCTATTTTCAGCAGATGGGCGGTTTCGACTGCAAACCCGTCGCGGGCGAGCTGACCTATGGGCTCGAACGCCTCGCCATGTATATCCAGAATGTCGACAATGTGTACGACCTGCGCTTCTCCGACCCCGTCGGCGACGTGCCGGGTTTGAGCTATGGCGACGTCTTCCTCGAAAACGAGCGCCAATTCTCGAAATGGAATTTCGAGGTTGCCGACACCGATACGCTGTTCGCGGGGTTCAAGGCGGCCGAAGACGAATGCAAGCGCGCGATTGCGGCGAATGTGCCGCTTGCTGCGTACGACCAGGCGATCGAGGCGAGCCATTTGTTCAACCTCTTGCAAGCGCGCGGCGTGATCAGCGTGCAGGAACGCGCCAATTACATGGCGCGCGTCCGCGACCTCGCGAAGGGAAGCTGCAAGGCGTGGATCGACAGCCAGTCTGAGCGCTGGACCGAAAAATATCCGGGGTGGGTGCTGTGACCGACTTTCTTCTCGAACTGCGCAGCGAGGAAATCCCCGCGCGGATGCAGGCGGGCGCGCGCGCCGAGCTGGAAAAGCTGTTCCGCGCTCAGATGGCAGCGGCGGGCATCGACGTCGGCGATCTGACCATCTGGTCGACCCCGCGCCGACTTGCGCTGATCGCAAAGGGGCTTCCGCAAGCGACCGCAGCGGTCAGCGAGGAGATCAAAGGGCCGCGCAGCAGCGCGCCGCCGCAGGCGCTTGAAGGCTTCCTCCGCAAGACCGGGCTGACGCAGGATCAACTGACAGATCGCGATGGCGTTTACTTCGCCGTGATCGACAAGCCCGGCCGCGCGACGGCCGAGGTGCTCGCCGAGGCGATCCCCGCGATCGTCCGCGGCTTTGCCTGGCCCAAGTCGATGCGCTGGGGCCGCGAAAGTGCGAGCAGCGAAAGCCTGCGCTGGGTGCGCCCGCTGTCGGGGATCGTCGCGATCTTCGGCGACGAATTGGTGCCGTGCGAGATCGGTGGGATCGCCAGCGGCTTCGTGACGCGCGGCCACCGCTTTCATTGCCCCGGCGAAATCACCATCGGATCGGCGGCGGATTATGCCGAAAAGCTGCGCGCCTGCCACGTTATCGTCGACCATGAGGAGCGGCAGGCGATCGTTCGCGATGGTGCAGCCAAAGCCGCGGCCGACGCCGGACTGAGCCTTGTCGAGGACGAGGGGCTGGTGATCGAGAATGCGGGCCTCACCGAATGGCCGGTGCCCTTGCTCGGCCGCTTCGATGAAGCGTTTCTGGAGGTGCCGCCCGAGGTCATCCAGCTCACCGCGCGCGTGAACCAGAAATATTTCGTCGTGAACGGCAAGGACGGCAAGCTCGCCAACGGCTTCGTCTGCACCGCGAACATCGATGCCAAGGACGGCGGCGCAGAGATCGTCGCGGGCAATCGCAAGGTTCTCGCGGCGCGGCTGTCGGACGCCCGCTTCTTCTGGGAACAGGACCAGAAAAAGACGCTCGCGCAGCACGCCGAGAAGCTGAAGAACATCACCTTCCACGAAAAGCTCGGCACCGTCGCCGACAAGGTCGAGCGTGTCGCAAAGCTGGCCCGCTGGCTGGTAGAAGAAGGCATCATTATGCCTTCGAGTGTTCCCGCGCAGGCGGGAACCCAGAGCGGAGATGGGCCCACAGCGGATGAACGCTCTGGACCCCCACCTTCGCGGGGGAACATGGACGTGTCTCGCGAGGAATTGGCCGACCAGGCTGAACTTGCCGCGCGGCTGGCGAAGGCCGATCTCGTCACCGAGATGGTCGGCGAATTCCCCGAATTGCAGGGCCTGATGGGCGGCTATTACGCCCGCGCCGAAGGCCTGCCCGGCGCGGTCGCCGACGCGATCCGCGATCATTACAAGCCGGTCGGGCAGGGCGATGATGTGCCGACCGCGCCGGTGACGGTGGCTGTAGCGCTGGCGGATAAGTTGGATACGCTTGGCTGCTTCTGGGCGGCCGACGAAAAGCCAACGGGATCTAAAGATCCCTTTGCTCTGCGCCGTGCGGCTATTGCAGTTCAAAGTCTGATCATTGTCAACGGTTTGCGCTTTCCTCTCATCCGGGGTCTCGACAAGGCCACGCAAGGCGGAGCCAACGCGATGAGCTTGGCTCGAAACTACGCCTTGGATCGTACAATGGACAAAATTGAAGCCGACGGAATGTCTGTTTCCGCTGTGTTCGGTCTGCGGGCAACCACTCTAAGAGCCTTCGGTTCCTATTCTGAAAAGTTCGATATCAACGCGCACGAACTGCTGAATTTCTTCGCCGACCGCCTCAAGGTCCAGCAGCGCGAAGCCGGCGTCCGTCACGACCTGATCGACGCGGTGTTTGCGCTCGGCGGCGAGGATGATCTTGTTCGCCTGCTCGCCCGCGTGAAGGCGCTCCAAGCGTTCATGGCGACCGAGGATGGCGCCAATCTGCTTGCGGGCTACAAGCGCGCGGCGAATATCCTGAAGCAGGCGGATATGGCCGTCGTCCCCGCGCAGGCGGGGACCGCTGGCGGCACTGCTCCCACGATAACGGCCCCCGCCTTCGCGGGGGCGACGGATGTGGACAAGGCGCTGCTCGCCGCGCTCGACGCCGCCGAACCCGCGGCGTCCGCTGCGGTCGCTGACGAACGCTTTACCGACGCCATGGCGGCGCTCGCCAGCCTGCGCGCGCCGATCGATGCCTTTTTCGACGGCGTGATGGTCAACGATCCCGATGAAGCGGTGCGCGCCTATCGGCTCGGCCTGCTGTCGCGCTTCACCGGCGCGGTGCATGGCGTTGCCGATTTCTCGAAGATCGAGGGCTGACGCGCCGGCTATCCGCCAGAGCTTATAACGAACGAAGTAAAACTGAATCGACCAACCGCGATTGCATACCTATCCAGCCGCGACCTCCTCCCCGGGGCAGCAGGAGTAAGACATGACGAAGATGGTGCATTTGTTCGGCGGCGCGGCCACGACGGCCGAGCGTTCGAAGGAATTGCTGGGCGGCAAGGGATCGAACCTTGCCGAAATGGCGTCGATCGGCCTGCCGGTCCCGCCGGGCTTTACGATCACCACCGACGTCTGCACCGCCTATTACGCCAATGGCGAAGCGTTCCCCGACGGGCTGATCGCCGACGTCGAAAGCGGCATCGCGCATATCGAGGGGATCACCGGCAAGCGGTTCGGCGACGCGGCGAACCCGCTGCTCGTTTCGGTCCGGTCGGGCGCGCGCGTGTCGATGCCGGGGATGATGGACACCGTCCTCAACCTCGGGCTCAACGATGCGACCGTCGCGGGGCTTTCCGAAGCCTCGGGCGACCCGCGTTTCGCGTGGGACAGCTATCGCCGCTTCATCCAGATGTACGCCGACGTCGTCATGGGCCTCGACCATGCCGAGTTCGAAGAAGCACTGGAAATCGCCAAGGAAGACAAGGGCTTTTTCCTCGATACGGAGATGTCGGCTGAAGACTGGCAGGCGCTGGTCAAGGAATATCAGGCGATCGTCGAGCGCGAGACCGGCGCACCCTTTCCGCAGGAACCGAAGGACCAGCTGTGGGGCGCGATCGGCGCCGTCTTCGCCAGCTGGGAAAGCGACCGGGCGAAAGTCTATCGCCGCCTGAACAGCATTCCCGGCGAATGGGGCACCGCGGTCAATGTGCAGGCGATGGTGTTCGGCAATATGGGCGACACATCCGCGACCGGCGTTGCCTTCACGCGCGATCCCGCGACCGGCGAGCGCGCGTGGTACGGCGAATGGCTGATCAATGCGCAGGGCGAGGACGTCGTCGCCGGCATCCGCACCCCGCAATATCTGACGAAGATCGCGCGCGAAAAGGCGGGGGCCAAGCCGTTGTCGATGGAAGAGGCGATGCCCGAAACCTTCGGGGAATTGGGCCGCGTCTTCGACACGCTCGAAACCCATTACCGCGACATGCAGGATATCGAATTCACCGTCGAACGCGGGACGCTGTGGATGCTGCAGACGCGATCGGGCAAGCGCACCGCCAAGGCGGCGCTGCGCATCGCGGTCGAAATGGCGGCCGAAGGGCTGATTTCCGAAGAGGAAGCGGTCGGCCGTGTCGATCCTGGCGCGCTCGACCAGCTGCTCCACCCGACGCTCGATCCCAAGGCGCCGCGCGACGTGCTGACCAAGGGGCTGCCCGCCAGCCCCGGCGCCGCGTCGGGCAAGATCATGTTCGACGCCGACAGCGCCGAAAAGGCCGCTGGCATGGGCGAGGCGGTGATCCTCGTCCGCGTCGAGACGTCGCCTGAGGATATCCACGGCATGCACGCCGCCAAGGGCATCCTGACCGCGCGCG
>ERZ781398.1138-NODE-1138-length-25995-cov-5.061951_pt1 | contig 25995 bp, 29 predicted proteins | sample MGYA00433077_ERZ781398 | MGnify/ENA primary metagenome ERZ781398 (study PRJEB29847, sample SAMN06458254) | wastewater metagenome | isolation source: Wastewater bioreactor | place: South Africa: Cape Town | study: EMG produced TPA metagenomics assembly of the... | reverse complement strand
GGGCAACCGAAGAAATTCTATCTTCAGAATTTAAATAGACGTGCGTTTTATTATGTTAAAAACTAGGTTTAGGTTAATACAGGTGCAGTGTGTCTTTAATTCTAGTCCTAATTATTATCATAATGATATGTGTGTGTGTGTGTTTAGCAGGTTACATCGAATTCTTTGACAAGTTCTTGAATATTTGCTGCATGTTTCGGAGCACTTGTGAATAGACAACCGACGAAAACATGTGTACCTAGTTTTAAAAAAGTATTAAACATTGAAATATCGATCGAACTTTGATTTACCGTGTTGTAAATGTTCGATGATTCGACAGCAACCTAAATCAACAATATCCATACCGAAATTTCGAAGACGTTCATCGGTTTCGTACAAAGCATCATTCGTTGTTGGTCCGTAATAAGGTTTTCCGTTTGACGGATCGATAAAATCGACCCAATATTGATTTTTGGTCAAATGATTTGAAATTTGACCAGCTAATTTAATAAATTGTCTTGTTAATTCTCTACGTTCGTTTTCGAGATCAATCGACCATTTCGACATGTCGGATTTGGTTTTAAATACAATTGTAATTGCTGTTAACGGTTGATTAATTGTATCGTAATTCAAAAATAAACTTTGCAAATCTTTTCGTAATGAATTTGAGCAATCATAGGAACGAATTTCTAAATTTGGATTTTGATGAATCTTTTTCGATAGATGAGATTTGTTTTTGGAAATGTTAGTGTGTGGTGCAAGACCAATACGACCTGGCAATGGAAATAGTGGATTATGTTCGTAATTTAAATCCGTATTTGGTATTGCAATAGGCGAAATTTTTGTTTTCGATGCATCATTTTGATTGATTAAATGTAAGAGAGCTCGTGATTGAAAATCGAATGTATTCGGTTTGAATGATGATAACGAACGTTTCGATGTGAGAAAAGCAATTGAGCGAGAACGAGCTAGTGTTAAGAGACGATCCATTTTCGAAAATGACCTACAAAGTACCGAAGAGAAATACTGATGAATCATTTGCACAGTTTTTAGCCAACCCATTGCTTTCCTAGGAGGCGCACGTAATCTAAAGGACTTCTTTCTTTTTTCCTTGAGTGTTTTATTAATATGAAAGACTACGAAGAATTATTGAAACTTTACAAAAAAAAACAAAGCGAAGAAGAAGAAGATAATCATACAGATATATCACATGATTAAAACGAATTCACCTAAAAGAATTAAAGTTAGTAAAGATAAAGACCCCAAAGAAATGAATATTTTTTGAATAACTATCTAATAAAATCGTGGACCACGTTGACGATTTTGACGATAATATAAAAACACTACGAGACCAACTATAACAATAATAACAACAATAACAACGAAAAATATCTTCAAGGCCGTCCAACTCGAAGATTTTTCTCCATGTGAAACTGTTTCAGTGTTAACAATCAATGGTGCCGACGGACTTATCAATGAACGATCTTCATTTTTTCGTGCGTCACTTGATTCTAATTGAAACGTTCGAACAGATATTATATCATGATTATCAGTTAAATCTCCTGTATGAGCTGTAAAACCGAAATAATAATGTGTTGGTAACTGAATATTATCACGTGAAAAACATTCTGTCCATGTATTTGCTCCAAAGATATCCGTTGAAACTGTCAAACGATCATTTTCATATCGAATAGCAATCGATGTATCCGTATCACGGCCACGAAAAGCGGCTTCACAACCAGCTATCGTAATATTTTCACCATCCGTATCACTATCATAATGAAGTGTACCATTATTCACAATTGCAGCTATGTACGGAAACGAATGCTACAAACAAACAAACAACTCAAAATTCGTTCTTTCGATTTTCATCAAAAATTACCGTATGACTGTATTTATTTGCGTAGGTATCTAAAATAATTCCCAGGCCGCTGAATGGATCTTCATAGCCGAAAACAGGTCCGATTTTGAGTGGCGTTTTAACATACCAAATGGCAAAACCATCGGCGAAAATGTTTTTATTTTCCCCATGAACTTTGAATTGCACTTGAATCTCCCAATCAGGATAGACAACAGGTATCGTACTCCAGAGACCACCTACACGACTCTGTGAATCGGATGTTAAACGAATGAATTTATCAGTTGCTAATGTATTTCCAGTTAATTGCCAATGAGAATTGATTGTCGAAAAGACTAAACATTTCGTTTGATATTTCAAATAAAAACAATAACAACAACAACCTACCAAATGGATATGGACGGTTAAGACTCAAATCACGAACTTCATATGCCCCTGGTATTTCTTGTTGATACGTTGGAGTATTAGAAAAAATAACAAATAATAAAATGAATATATTCATGCGATACATCTGTCAGAGACGTTTTTGATTATTATTTTTACGTGATGATAATGACACGCGTTACGTTATTATATTTCGTTTATTCGTTTCATTCGTCTTCGTTCGTTCGCTATTTGGAACATTTTGATTGGACAAATTCGCTGAACAATCGAGAATGAATTCGAGTATTTTCTACGTCTTCATTGTTTTTTTTCAAAATCAATTGCTTTGTCATTTAATTTTAATTGATTTTTTTTCGAAACAACGGTTTTATTAAACGATATCTATCGAACTGATTTTTAATTGGCTATAGATTTTCATTCATTTTTACTACACACGAATCTTCTATACATACTGCTATTGAGTACGTTGTTTTATTCATGAAATAGAGTAGTCATTTGGTCGATTGTAACCTTGAATTGATAACTATTTAAATCAAATTGCGTTCTTTAATTTTTAACCCTTTTTCTATTTTTAATTCGTACCCTAGGTTCATGATAGAGAATTGACCGAAAAAGACGAAAAACGATTGTATATAGATAATGATTTTTTTTCTTTGTTTTACATCGTCATCATTCGTTATCTATCAGCACCTGTATTATGTTCTCAACGGTTGAAAAGCTCAAATCGGTTATCATTACTAATTGATCTAGAATGTTCGTGAAAAGAAAAAGAAAGATATTGCACCACATACAATCAATTGACTTTTATAAAGGAGAAAAAAACCCTATGAATGATGAAAACAAGATTCGAACAGTGCCGGTATGCTGTTTTACTTTTATAGTAGCAAGAACTCTGCTAAGTAAATCGAAACGATCGAATACAATAGAATCATTTCGCCCTCTATGTATCTGATCATTGGATTTATTTAGTTGAGTTCTTGCTTGATAAAGCTTTTTCTTGTTGTAAAAGTGCGTTTATTTCTGGAATCTTGTATTGTTTAACATCGTCAGCAATGCGTGAGCGTGAGAGAGAAAGAAAGAGAAAGATAATAATCTCTAAATCACTCTCTTATTGGAGGGGCATTTATCTTTCTCTCTCTCTCTCAAAGTGGGTGTGCCTAATAGGGCTATAGCCCTTTGATTTTCTTTGACTTTATCCAGGTGTTGTTCTTCACACTGTGAATTTTTCGCTATGCAAACATTGACTGATCACTCTCTCTCTCTATCTATCTATTTCTCTCTTATTTCTTTGCGTTCCTTATCTAAATGCGAATATATAAAGGCAAGAATTAAACCTATCGATTCATAAAATTCATTCTTCTATATCTTCATCTTTCAGTCAGTCAAACAGATCGATCGAGAAGAGTACGAATAAAACGGCCAAAGGCTTAATGGTGGAATTTTATATCGAACCCTTTTACATACGCAATCAATCAGTCATAGGTGGTGTTCAATATCGTAATTATAAAAGACAACGTATTAAGTTTAATAGTACAATTTATTTTCTTGATCCAAAATGAAAACTGATACACTTCAACAAACACAACGAATTCTCAATCTTATCGCTAAACGCGATTTAGATGATGATGAGAAACAACAATTAATCACTGAAACAGTGGATAATTTCAATGAATATATTAATCCAGGATTTTTAAAATATCGAAAATCATTTTCACCTGATTATGTCGCTGTTGAATGGGCTGATCAAGGTTCAACGTTTACATGCGTTAAAGGTGTAGAATACATCGATTGCTTAGGTGGTTATGGTATCTATAATGTCGGTCATCGTCATCCAAAAGTTCTCAAAGCTGTTAGCGATCAATTACAACGTCAAGCACTTCATTCACAAGAATTACTCGATCCATTACGTGGTTATCTTGCTAAGATTCTTGCTGATCTTACGCCAGGCAACTTGAAATACGCATTCTTTACCAATAGTGGTACGGAATCAGTTGAAGGCGCATTGAAAATGGCTATGCTTGCAACAGGTCGACGAACGATCATTGCTGCTGTCGGTGGTTTTCATGGTAAAAGTTTGGGATCATTGAGTGCAACATCGAAAGCCGTCTTTCGAAAACCATTTCTACCATCATTACACAATATGCGTCATATACCATTCAATGATTTAACAGCTTTAGAACAAACATTAGCTTGTCTACAATTTACAGGTGATGATGCAGCTGCTGTTCTATTAGAACCGATTCTTGGCGAAGGCGGTATTATTGTGCCGAGTGATGAGTATTTTCCAGGTGTTCGTCGTTTATGTGATAAATATGGTGCTTTATTGATAGCTGATGAAGTTCAAACAGGCATGGGACGTACAGGAAAAATGTTTTGTATTGAACATTGGAATGTCGAACCGGATATTCTATGTTTAGGCAAAGCATTCGGCGGTGGTATTATGCCGGCAGGTGCTTTTATTGGTTCTGAAAAACTTTGGACACCAATTTTTAACAATCCATTTCTACATACGACAACATTCGGTGGTAATCCATTGGCATGTGCAGCTGCAATTGCAACGATTAATGTTCTACTTGAAGAACGTCTTTGTGAACGTGCTAAGAATATTGGCGATATATTCTTAGCAAAATTGAAATCAACAATTAAACCTTATACACCACATTTAACAATCGATGCACGTGGCAAAGGTTTAATGTTGGCATTAGAATTTGTTGATACCGATATTGGTTTTCGCGTTGCTAAAGGTTTATTTCGTGAGAAAATTCTCTGTGCTGGTACGTTGGTCAATGCTAAAACGATACGTATTGAACCACCATTAACAATTACTTTGGAACAAGTTGACAATGTTATCAATGCATTGGGCAAAGTTTTAAAAGAAATTGCAACTGAATTAAAACCTCAATTGAAAGATGAACCTATTCTTAAACCATTACCAATCAATATTCTTCAACAAACTGTTCTTTCAAGACAATTATAAACTGTTTTGTTTTCTTTCTCTTTTTTTTGCTTGGGTTTTGCTGTTAATTTGCGTATTTGCAGTTTATTCAATTCTATATATATAATCAAATTGAATCTGTTTTTTTTTGTCTTTTACTTCTCTTTTCGTTTGTTTACTTGATTAAATGAAAATTGCAAATAAATCAATATTCAATATCTTCTCTGTTTTAATTTAGACACGTTGTTTTTGTTTTTTTTCTTTATTTCCATCTTAAAAAATGATCGAAATCAATGCGAATGATTCATGTAAGGAAACCAATCGTTCGATGAGAATGATCTTTGATATTCTTACGCCTCGGCCACATTTTATCATTACACAACGTGATGAATATCGAAAAAGCAATGTAACCGATCAACAAGTCGATGATCTCTTCGAATTAATTCATCAATTTCTTATTGATAAATGTCAATATGATATTAATGCTATATTATCATTCCATCGAGGCGTATGGTATCAACAAAAACACCAACATTTTCATGCACATTTATGTGTTTCGAAAAAACCCTACTGTCAAGAAGTGAAAACAGCGGTAAATCGATGTTTTTTTTTCGTTATTGTTAGCTTTGACGATTATAAATTACGTAGATCGATAATGATGGTCGTTTATCATCAATTGATTATTTGAATAAATTGTATGATGATTATCTTATTTCAAAAGTGCAATATAAACGTTATCAAAATCGATGTCTATCGAAAGCACGTTTGTATTTAAATCATTCGATATCATCACGAATTCCACTCGAAGAATTTAATACATCGAAATTTACACTTGTTTATCTTGCATCAACGCCACGCATTGGCATTTTAGCAAAAAATACGCAAATTAATTTAAGAAATCTTTATTTTTTTATGAATAATTTTTATTTAACAGTTCGAAAGAAACTTGCATTGATAAGTCCTTCGTATGAAAATTTTGGTGCACATTTATGTTTATATGTTAGTGGCAAAAGTCAGATATCTTCTCAAGTCATTCAACGTTCTGATCGAATTTTAGTTAACAATAATCAAAATCCAATAAGAACAGTACGTCTTGTTGGTTATGTTCAAATCGATGAACAGCTTTATCTTCGTTGGCTACCAAACAAATTTCAATTGATTTGGTTAGAACAATTTCAATCTAGTCAACATTGTGTATCCACTTAATTCATACTCATTTGTATATAGAAAAGATATATTTTTGTTGAAATTTATATATTCCTAATAAAATTGAATCTAGACTTATATAGATTAATTTACTTAATGTTTATTTGTACAAAAAAAACAAAATCTACAACTTTCGATAGATTTACAACACAATCATGTGAACAAAGCAATTCCATCAGTTTATTCAAGTTTAAGATGTTTTTTATTATCGCCATACCACCACTGTTTCATAAAATCGCACCACGATAATCCTAAAAGAGTTCAATTTAGATTTATTAGTCATCTGATTTTATTTAACAATATCAAGTTCCTTATAATTCTCATGTATATCTTTGAAACATGAACATATCCTATATTGATCAACAATTTCTCTCCAAATCTAACAGAAAACTTGTCGTCATTTAATAGATGAAAAGGCTTAGTATTAACTGAATCGAAAGGAAAGAAAAAGGAACCTCATGAAAAACACAAAAAGACTTACGAGTATCCATTGAAACTGATAGTTTGTCATTTGCAACATCAGCTGTGTTTGGTATAGCTGGTGTTGTATGTGGTGCGGTTATTGTTGGAGCAGGTGGACCTAAAAAGATGAAATGTTATTCTATATTTTCTAATTCATTTTCATTTTCTGATTTTGTAGTGAAATCAGCTATAAACTTTTCTTTTTGTCTTACTCACCTCGTATTGGATGAACAGGATGATATTCGATGTTTAGATTCAGTTTTGCCGGGTCTACCTCCAAACATCCATTGATTATTCCAATTCTAAGAAAAAAGAATATAACTGATCAATAATGTAATTTATTAACAGAAAGAAATTAAAATAAACAGGTAGTCGGATCAAAAAAAAAGATGAATTCAAAAATAATATATAAAACTTACACACTCCAACTGTCGTCATTATCCACTTTATATTTCAGTAAGCAAATGTTTGGATAAAAACGAATCAGACTAGGAACAGCACCAGTTTTTTCATCAACGTCGAAATTATAAAGTTTATTATCATAGCCTCGAATCTTGATTTTCATTTTATTCATTTTTGAAGAAAATTAGTCGATGAAATGTACGAGCGAATAATCTGAAAAATACTTTAAAATAAAGACATTCAGTCGGAAAATAATGTATTTATTTGTGAAATTTCTAAAAAAACGATTTCATTTTCGCCACACTTATCATCAATGACAAGACAATCGATATTGAACATTGAAAACGAACGAAGTCCTGACATAAAATAATTATTCATCATATTTGTTTCAACTAAATCTTTAACATTGTGATTAAATTGAAATCTTGCTCATTGATAAGTTCATTTACATTATGATCGAAAATTTCATGATAAAAAGCATGATTTGATGTGCTTTGAAAAGTTCAAGATCATCAGAAGAGAACTTCGAAAACAGATTCGTTTTCATAATTATGTTATCGATCACCATTGATAAAAAAATTTGTCTTATCAGACAAAATAAAGTGAAATTTAATTGAACACGATTCATTTGTTATCGTCATCATATCATCTTCTAAATAACAATTCATGTTGATGTTGATTTCGCTGAATTATCTCATGCGAATCATCACAATAACTTCTTGTACTTCGATGAATAATAAATCAAGTCAATTTTAAATCATATGAATATTTTTCATTGAATAATATCATAAGATGTCTGAAGATTGTTGGATCTAAATACGAATAAACAAATTTTAGATTTTATTGATAATCATGTTGATTACTTTTTTCTTGACTCACGAAAGAAATAATCACTGTTTTAAGTCAGAATAATATAGTTGATTGTTGTGTTGCATGGGTTGTATTCGAGTTCATGAACATATTTTTTTACTTTGTTGACGTTTTAAACAAATCGTTCTAACTGAAAACATCATCTGATCAAGAGAATTATCATCCATTTGTTGAATTTTCCTATCCTTAGACTTAGATGTCTCTAGTATCTAAAAAGCAAATGTATATATTCGAAATTCACAAATAAACTAGACAACAACAACAAGAAGAATGCTAAACTAGTACAAGAAGAAAAAACAAATTCCCTGAGAAAACAACAATCACAGACAGAAGTATATATTTAAACACATGCAATTTTAACTATCAATTAAATTTGTCTGATGATTTTTTTCGACGCCCACGAATTTCAAATGATGATTTGCTCCATAGCGATAGTCGAAGAAGAGTTCTTCGCCAGCAGCTATCGAACGTTTCGAATAAATGCCAATACGATGATCGCCATTGACAAGAATAACTTTGGCATAACAATTCGAATTCATTGAATGATTAGCAAAACGGATTTTATTTCCTCGAAGTGTCGCATCAACCATATATTCTTCATTTAAATCGAACAAAAAACTCGTACCGATCGTATCATACATTCGGCCACGTAGCTCGCCTTCATCTTGCGTGACAACTTCGCCACAATATTCGGCGATGAATTCATTTTTTTGTATATTAACTTGAGTAAAAATCCCCCAACCGGCAACATCTGATTCGGCTAAGAGCAAAGGTTTATGTAAACTTCGTTGAATGGCACAATTATGGCACGATGAAGTCAAAGAAGTCTTCATTTCATGATTAACTCCTCGGAAATCATCGGCACCACACGAAGTACACAGATCAGGATCACATTCACGGCCAGCTGCATAACACGGACATTGTTTTGTCGTACAAGACGAACGACAACGACAGCCAGCAAACCGATTGTCACATTTTCGTGACGAACAACAACAGAATTTCTCACAGAAATTACCCGAACGAACACAGTAGCAATTGCTATTACAGATTTGAGAATGATCGTGATCACATGGATAGAATGTGTGACGTTTGCCGTTATTTGTTGAATTGAGATGACGTCGAGATGAAGAACGATTTGTTGAACTCTGAAGAAACACAAAAAAAAACAAAGGAATAAGTAGAGATGAGAGTTAATTTCTACCGAATTGGAATCGTCTTTTTCATGAGTTGAATTGGCTTTCGGTTGTCCATCGGAATCGGTCGATGTCATAGCCGAAAACGAGTCATTCGTCGACAAACTTGCTGTTGAACATTGTCGTTGAAGAAAATGTTGTTCATTGGTTTTAGTTTCCGCATGATTTTCATTGAGAGACAATAAATACACTTGTGAACAAGGCTTGTCCAACAGATCAGCAATCATACAAATATTATCTCCGTAGATCAATGAAAAAACTCGAAATAATGATTTATCACTGGCTGACCATTCGGATAATTCCTCGGTTAATTTACGTTTGACCGATGCTTTTAAATGACCATTTCCATTTGTCATTGGCATCGGCTCGCTTTTCACGCGTTTCGTTTCGTAATGAAAACCGTTCGACCGTCGATGAACATCGGATAAATCACTTTGACTTCGATTGAACTCGAATTTTGTTCGTTTACAGTTGAATAACGTTGTTCGATAACAGAATCGACTGCATGATTGATAGTTATTGTTCGAAATTTTCGAACGATGAACGAGATCAGGTTGAACTTGTTTGTCTTTATGAAGAAAACAATCATATCGATGACAACGACGACAGAATAACATGAAATATGAATGTAAAGTGTTTTCAACTGATGTATCAATGGCTAATGTCGATTGATCGATATTAGGAATGAATTCTTTGGCTTGCAAATGTTTGCTTTCAAATATCGTACTGAAATGTTCACGAATGAGATCCGATGATGATGGATAAAGCTCTATAAAATTCGACAAAAATTAAATTACGAAAAGAAAGAAGAAAACTAATCTACTGATTAATGTTTCGAATAGATTGAGTTCATCGTTGGATACATGTTGTTTAAGACGTTTTAATAGTTCGATGAGATGTTCATCATCGAAATGAAACTCTTTATTCGATGAACTTTTCGATATACGACGTGTTCGTCTCGATGAACCTACGGATGGCAAACGAGAATTGTTGATTTCTGTTTGAGTTGAATTCAAAAGTGTTTTAATATCGTCATCATCTTCTTCTAATAAAACATCGGACAGATTCGTCGGCGTATCACACTGAAATCAACAATAAACACTTGATCGAATCGAAATGAGTTTTTTCTTTCTTACGAGAATATTGTGTTGTAAGGATACGTAGGTAAACATTGCTGGCAATTGATCGGTTTGAGGTAGAATTGTGAGTGAACAACGTAGTTCTTCGCCGGTTAATTCGTCGATTGAACAATTTGTGTACAATGTCGGCGAGTCATTTGAGCAGGTTAATGGCGTGGAAATCAAACGTGGACGACGAATATCGACAGATTTCTTAGCGAGATTATGAAAAAGGATTCTGCAAACGAGAGAAAAACAAAATTTGCTAGAAAAACGGAGTTGCGTTTTTCGCACACACACTCACCCAGCATCACGTCGTTGACGTAGATCGATTGCTCGACAGACATGTTTCAATGTTCGTTCAATTCGATCTTTCCAAATCGGATCGACAAGGCTGCTGTCGTCAACAGCACAAGTCGTCATGTTCTGTCTAGACGAAGTACGCAGATTTCATACCTTTTTTTTCTTCTTTGCTTCTACGAGATTCTTTTCGTTCTCTTTTACAGCTGCAATCAACTGAAATCTGGCAACAAAAAAGAAATAAATCTCGTCTGTTTGTTGTTTTAGTTTTCTTTTTCTTTCGTTTTGCGTTGAAGCAAAAGATTTAATTGAACCAACATCAACATGAAAAGTAAATATGCATATTAGTAGCGCTCGATCCTCAATGGTTGTTGCGTTCATGAGAGATTAACCAATGATAGAAAATGCTATTGAAAAGTAAGATTGAGCTCGAATTGAAAATCGATTTTGGTTGAGTTAGCAAGGATGATGAAAGGCAAATATGGATCAGATTTGTATATAAAGTAAAGTGAAGTGAAGTGAAACAAAAACAAGACGTTTTCAGTTAAAATTCTTCAAAATATTGAAAATCAAGTAGTGCTGCTCTTTTGACTTTGAATGATGGAATGCGAAGAAGCAAAGCAAATTTTCTTTTCTTGAAAACTGATTTATTCAGCAAAATGTCAGATGAATTAGCAAGTGTTCAGAGAAAAATCATTTTTTGATACATTGAACGACATCTATCAAAGTAGTCTGGTTCATTGGTTATCTATTCATGGTCTGCACACAATATCAATTGGCTAGTTCTTTTCATATTTTCGTTTCGAATAAATCTTTTATTTCGCTTATTGATTCTTAAAATTCATTTAAGTAATCGCACACACAAAGAAGAGAATTCGTCATGCTATTGCCAGCATCAACCGTGCCAATAATTTGAATAAAAGTTTATTTAAGTTGTCACTGTATTTACTAGACAGTCGCCAATCGGCGAAACATCATCATCACCATCAGCGATGAATACAACTGTGAATTTAGTGACTGATGATGAAGATGACATACCACAAACAACACGTCGTCGAACAACGAATCATTCTCGGTAGATTTCTCTTTCAAATTTAAGATTTTTCCATTGATTGTCTTGTTTTTTTCCAGTACATATCTGAATACCAATTCGACAAGCTCATCGAGAAAGACAATTCCGAACATTCAACGAATGGAACCGGTGGTCATATTCGTCTCAATCGTGCTATTAAAACTGTTACCCATTTTCATTTTACAATGGTGAATCATGATATAATTTCACTTAAACGCTTTTAATCCAAATTCAAGTGTCTTTTAGAATTCATCCGCACTGCGCGAATTACTAAAAATTATTTTTCGGCAAACTTCAAGATACTCAAATTTTGTTTTTTCATTGTAGATATAGCTGATTTCACTACCAAGTCAGATTATGAAACTTTATTCAAGAACATGATGAGATATCATTTTTTCCAGATCCAGCTCTACAAGCTACACCGGCACCCAGGTCGAATTAGCACGGTCGTAAACAATCGGATATGAGGGTATCCGGTCGGTTTTGTACCGTCACGACAGTCGTATTGATCGCCCTCAACACCCTCACCCTCAAGCACCACCAACATCACATCCACCAGAAGCTGCTACAACCACATGTTCAACCGTTTGCACTTCTGGACCGAGTGAGTCAACTTCTCTTTTTTGGAAATATATCGTCCAATTTTCATATTTTTACGTGATTTTAGTAAACGCTTCGATGGTTCTAGCATCGATGTTTGGTGGTGCGGCAATTCCACTGATCGTCGACCTGGTGTTGTGGGGGATCAATCGCAACGTTGAGGTCCTGTGCCCGTGTGGCAACGCTACAGCCCCGGGCACCGCCGTCGTCCTCCTCATGGTCTACCAATCCAGCTCTACAAGCTGCACCGGCACCCAAGTCGAATTAGCACGGTCGTAAACAATCGGATTATGAGGGTATTCGGTCGGTTTTGTACCGTCACGACAGTCGTATTGATCGCTCTCAACACCCTCAACAACGTGGGTTCCCGGGCCATGCAAGACAACTTATCTTTTTTGCAAAGATATCATCAACTGCTCATATTGTTTACATGATTTTAGTGAGTCTCATGATGGTGACCGGGTCAAGCTTTGCTGCTGCTCTCATGGCACTGATCGTCGACCTGAAGCTGTGGGACACCGGTCCCAACGTTGCGATCGGTGTGGTGTGGGGCACCTTCCTCGCCGTACTCATGATCTGCCAATGCAGGAAAAACAGGCGATCATGAGTTTTTTCTTTTTAAATAAAAGAATTTAAAAAAAACACATAATCTTTTTCTTCCTAAACAAAGAATCCTAAAGTTAAAAGCTCGATCTAACAGCCGACACAGTTCATCTATCTCTTCGCATACACACCTCATTCCTCACTAGCAGACAGAACATCAAAATGTATCGCAAAACAAAAACCATTCTTCAAGTCCGATACTCAATTTCCTAGCTATTAAATTAAATTTCTTTACCATAACCATAAGTAAATAACTGAACTTCAAAATTCATCAATTCTCGATCGGAACCTAAACAATACCACTATATTCCGGATTATATAATCACAATCCTCATCTAATCAGCTACCTAATTAACAACCTCCTAATCATCACTTCAACACCACCACAACATTAATACCGACACTTCCAATCCGCACAGAAACACCACATAGCCTGAAACATCGCCTAAACCTCCAACAAAAACTTTGAACATCCAACAATCAAACCAGATGTGCCAGCTTAGCTCTAAAAACATCTCCAACTGAAAACTGGGATGCCAGAAAATCGCTTAAAATGCTCAGATCGACGTCTGCCTTCGTAATAATCTGGCCAGAAAGAGCGAAAAATATTTGAGGATTACTCATAAAAATGAGGGTGATAGATTGTTGGTAGCATGACACAAAAATATCATCTTCTCAAAAGTAGTCAGTTTTCATTATAATGGAAAACAAATCGATTATTTTGAAAAAGGCAAGGATATTACAACAAATTAGCTTTATTTTCTGGTCAAATAACTGCTGATCATTGATATTTTATATCTTCATCAATATTGAAAGTTCTGTGTCTGTGCACTTCTCATTACTGAACGCTTTTATTCTAGTGTTTTTCAATACATCAAAGTTCCTTTTTGTTTCACAACTTGTGTATCTAAACGATTGGTCATAATAGTAATTTCATAAGTGTATTAAATCGAGTCAGATTTTCTTCGATGTTTATTTATACAAATAAAACAAAATCTACAACTTTCGATAGATTTACAACACAATCATGTGAACAAAGCAATTCCATCAGTTTATTCAAGTTTAAGATGTTTTTTATTATCGCCATACCACCACTGTTTCATAAAATCGCACCACGATAATCCTAAAAGAGTTCAATTTAGATTTATTAGTCATCTGATTTTATTTAACAATATCAAGGCATTAAAATCAGTCTGTTCCTTATAATTCTGATGTACATCTTTGAAATATGAATATATCCTATATTGATCTACAATTTCCCTCCGTTTCTGATTCTGATATTTGAGGGAAAAGTGAATTGCCTGTCAAAAAACCTGGTCTTCAAATCTAACAGAAAACTTATCGTCATTTACTAGATGAAAATGCTAAGTATTAACTGAATCGAAAGAAAAGAAAAAGGAATCTCCTGAAAAGCACAAAAAGACTTACTAGCATCCATTGAGACAGATAGTTTGTCATTTGCAACATCAGCTGTATTTGGTATAGTTGGTGTTGTATTTGGTGCGGCTATTGTTGGAGCAGGTGGAGCTAAAAACATGAAAGGTTATTCTATATTTTCTAATTCATTTTCATTTTCTGATTTTATAGTGAAATCAGCTATAAACTTTTCTTTTTGTCTTACTTACCTTGTAGCCTTAGATAAGTAGGATGATATTCGATGTTTAGATTCAGTTCTACCAGGTCTACCTTCAAACAGCCGTTGATTATTGGAATTCTAAAAAAAAGAATATAACTGATCAATAATGTAATTTATTAACACAAAGAAATTAAAATAAACAGATAGTCGGATCAAAAAAAAAGATCAACTCAAAAATAATATATAGAACTTACAGGCTCCAAGTGTCGCCATTATCCACTGTATATGCCAGTCCACGAATATTTGGATAATGATAAATCAGACTAGGAACAGCACCAGATGTTTTATCAACGTCGAAATTATAAAGTTTATTATTATGGGATCGAATCTTGATTTTTATTGTATTTGTTTTTGAAGAAAAATTAGTCGATGACATGTACGAGCGAATAATCTGAAAAATACTTTAAAAAATCAAATCTTAAAATAAAGACATTCAGTCGGAAAATAATGTATTTGTTGGTGAAATTTCTAAAAAAACGATTTCATTTTCATATGTATATTTGATTGATTCAAAGTGATATGTAAAAAAACACTTAATAAAACACTTTGAAAGCTCAAGTTCTCGAGAGGAGAACTTAGAAGAAATGTTCATTTTTTTGTAATTATTTTATCGATTAGCATCTTTAGGAATTTGTTATGGACATGTTTTGTGTTGCTGAAATCTCAATCAAATGGTTCCAACTGTAAGTTATTGCGATGAATCATTATAGAATAGAGTATCTAACCAATAAAATTAAGGTTCAACTCTAAAAGTCAATGTATAGCTTTTCTCTATTATATCAAATATAGTTCATCATATATATTAGAAAAGAAAAGATACAATGAGAATGAAAACCATCTAGAATTAATAGATGCAAGAAGAATTCTTTAAAGTGATTGATTTTCAATAACATTCATGTTGGATTATCAGTTAAGATAGTTCGATTTTCTAGTGAATATTAATCATAGCATACTCTTAATGATAATGTACGTAGTTACAAAATGATTTATTAAATCCAAAAGAGATTTTTCATATTGTAGGTATACAAGACTGAATTATGAATGTAAATGGAAAGAAAACAAAAACTTGTTGAAGATTGTGATGTATATTATGAGAAGCTCTGTTTTTTTTCTCTACAGCCAACGACACCTATCTAACTAGACTTAGTTCATTGGCCACATGACGTACTGTTGAAAGTACTGCTGAGAAAAAAATAACAACAAACAAGCTAATTTCACCATTCCGAACACTAGTTATCCATTCATTGTCTGCAGACAATATCAATTGATTAGTTCTTTTCATATTTTTCGTTTCGAATAAATCTTTTGTTTGCTTATTGATTCTTAAAATTCATTTAATCGCATACGCACACACAAAGAAGAGAATTCGTCATGCCATTGCCAGCATCAACCGTGTCGAGAAAACGTACACGATCGAATAATGTATCCGAAAGTAACGATGACACATCGGAAACATCAAGAACAGTGGCACCACCAAAGCGTCGACGAGATCATTCATCAACAACAACACGTCGAAACTATTCCCTACGAAATCGTATCGTACCACCACCATCGCCGTCATCATCCGAGACATCTGAAACATCTACCGATCGAACAAATTCGACTCAACGTTACAATCTTCGACCACGTTCACAATTATCCACGTCAAATGATCAAACACGACAATATCGTTTTGTTTATATATCCGATGATGATGAACAACCAACATCATCATCATCACCATCGGCGATGAATACAACTGTGAATTTAGTGACTGATGATGAAGATGACATACCACAAACAACACGTCGTCGAACAACGAATCATTCTCGGTAGATTTCTCTTTCAAATTTAAGATTTTTTCATTGATTGTCTTGTTTCTTTTTCAGTACGCGTCCAAATACCGATCCGACAAGTTCATCGACAAACGATAATTCCGAACATTCAACGAGTGGAACCGGTGGTCATATTCGTCTCAATCGTGCTATTGAAATTGTTATCGATTCGATTCAATCTTTCGAAGGTGCTGTAAATAATTTCGATCAATTCTTCTTCAGTCTTATTTACAGTCGATTGAATTCACGACCTGAAGTCGAAGGTTTTGAAGTAAGATCAAATAAAATCCAATAAACAAATAACTATTCTTATTTGTAGGGAATGATTCGTTTATCTCGAATATTGAATCTAAGTATTCCATCCCGATTAACCCAAGATGAAATCGACGCACTCCCACAAATGAAATTTTCATTGAAAACCGATTCGTCATCGCTACTTCTAGTTGAAAAATGTCCAATTTGTTTAACTGAATTTGCCGACGAGGAAATTATCAACAAATTAAACTGTTCACATTTATTTCATCTTCCTTGCATATCAACATGGCTTAGTGAAAATGACTCATGTCCAACATGTCGTCGAAAAGTCAATGGAGATTAACTAATAAACAATCTCAAAATCCCGGTGAATTTTTTTCGTTTTTTTTTCGCTCAAGCATTGATTCAGGAAGAAAATGTCCGAGCAAGAGATTATTTATAAATATATATATGTATCTACCCTTGTATTTGTTCATTTCTTGTTTTCGTTTTTCTGCTTCTTATTTCTGTATAAAAAATTTTGGCGTGATATTATATAAAAAAAAAAACTTCTGTTCTTCTGATGTTGATCTTTTCGTAGAATGTTTTCTTTGTTTTCTCTTTCTCTCTTTGTGTATGAAAAACAGCTATATGAATAAAGGTATAATAAATTAAAAAAGAAAATTCTCTTATCTATACAGAGGACGAAGCAAAAACCTTGGTTGAGAAGATATAAAAGTAGGCCAGTTAATCGAAATCAAAGCGCACAAATGAGTTTCGTACCGAAGCTATGGTTAGTTTTTAGCTGTGTTCTATTAGCAACAAGTATTGTCATAGAACGAACTGAAGTTAAAAGTATCAAACAACGTGTGAGCGATATTCTAGCAGAATATCCATTGATTGATGGGTAATGAGATTGAGAATTTCATTTCGAATTAGAATTTTCCTATTATTATATTAGACATAATGATTGGGCTTGGCTTATTCGAGCTAATTTTCGAGATAATCTAACTGGTCTTGATTTGTATAACATGAGTCAATATAAATTATTGAATTCGACTCCATCACATACGGATATCACGCTTTTGCGAAAAGGTGAACTCGGCGGACAGGTTAGTTTTGTGGTTTTGTTTTCAGTGTCAAAATATTCGTTGAGTGAGTAGTTCTGGTCAATTTATACATCGTGTGATCATCAAGGTAAAGATGCGACGATTAGTTTTATGGATCAAATCGATCTCATGAATCGATTACTTGGCAAACATCCGGATGTTTTTCAAATGGTAACAACTGCCGATGGCATTCGACAAGCATTTAAATCGAAACGTATCGCTAGTTTATACGGCGTTGAAAGTGGACAAGCCATTGAAAGTACATTCTCTGTTCTTCGACTTTTCTATCAACTTGGCGTGCGATATATGACTTTGACACATAATTGCAATACACCTTGGTAAAAAGAAAATCTAAATTTTTTGTTGACACACGAAGAATTGATTTTAGGGCAGATACACATCTTGTTGATCGAAATAGTTCAATGGTGAAAAACAATGGTTTAACACCATTTGGCAAACAGATTATAGCCGAAATGAATCGATTAGGCATGTTAGTTGATTTAGCACATGTATCGAAGAAGACTATGATCGATGCATTGACGGTTTCACGTTCACCAGTTATATTCAGTCATTCATGTGCTTGGGCTTTATGCAATAACACACGAAACGTTCAAGATGATGTGCTCGAATTAGTTGTATGTTTTGAAAGACTTAACTTTCTCTTGTCATTGTTTTTTTCTGTAGAAAGTAAACCGAGGTGTAGTCATGGTTGCGTTTACACCTGATTTCATTCGATGCGATCCACCGAATGTTGGAAGTATTGCCGATGTAGCCGGTAGAGAATCTCTCTCATTTTTCTTTCTTTTATAATTAATCAATTGAAATTCTCGTTCAGCACATATTAATCATGTTCGAAAAGTTGCCAGTATTGATTGCGTTGGTATCGGTTCGGATTTCGATGGTATTCCTAAGTAGGTTTTAGTTTTCAATCGATTTTTTTCTCGAAATAATAAATCTTTTTCAAACAGAACACCAGTTGGTCTCGAAAATGTTTCGAAATATCCACAATTAATCGAGTATTTAATCGCACAAGGTAATTGGACCGACGATGACATTATTAAACTTATGGGTGGCAATCTTTTACGAGTTCTCGAACAGAATGAACAAGTAAAATAATTAAAATTGAATTTTGAAATCATTCATTTTGTTGTTGTTGAATTAGAATGCACGTGAATTTCAAAAGACAATGCAACCATTAGAAAATCTTATTCCCATTCAAGATTTACGAAAATACAATCTAACTCAATGTCGTTTTTTGGATATGTATGAGAATTGATTTTAAAAAAATGAATTTATCGTGACAACATCATGTTTATTCTCTCGAACAAAAGATCAATTTCTATTCTTGATCATCATCTTTTTCCTAATTTAAAAAAAAACAAATAAATTTCATTCGAATTCGATAGACTAATTGCTCTCATACTTCAAGATCATCTTCGTCATCATTTTCACCACCACTACCATCTTCTTCATCATTCGTTGTTGCAGCCTAAATAATCAAATCAGTTATTCTCTTCTTCATCTTCTCAATAAATTATTCGATTTACAAGATAATATTGAAGAGGATTAACGAAAATATCATCTTTAATGATTTCACCGAGTTCATCGTTTCCACTTTCACCATTCGTATCCGTAAACCAAGCCATAAAAGTGCCATGTTCGTTGTTATTATTTTCTGCATCATGCGAACGTTTACGTGTTTCGCCATCGCTTTTCTTGCCACTGTTTGTCATCGATTGACCATTTCTTGTTTCCTAGAACGAATTCAAATAGAAATCTCTCGATTGATTATCTTTTTTTGGCTAACAAACATTTTTCCATCGAATTGCCGTTGATTTACAAGTTGTTTCACTTGATTCAGTTATGCTGAATTCTTTCACAATGACATCATTTTCAAAATATGGATTTGTATCGAATGTCTACAAGATAAAACAAACAATCAATCAATCATTTCTCGTACGTAAATCAATGAATTCATTCTTACAAATCGAATACGATAACCTGATTTGATATCATCATGCTAAACATAAACTAAAATCATGTGTCAACAAAATCTCAATGACATCTCGTACTTCTTCAACATCAACACGTTTAAGATATTGTAAAATATTCTCATCATTTTGATCTAAACAACTTGATAATTGCGGATGATTAAGAAAGACACTGATCCAAAATGAAGGAATTTTGCTAATTAAATCCGAACGTTTTTTATAATTTGGTTGACGAAGTTTATTGTATTTTTGTTCGACTTGAAGAATTTCTTCGCTAGCTTGTTCATTTAAACGATCGATTTCATTTTGAACATCGCCAATAACTTCAAATGCCTTTTGCATTTCAGCTTCTACAAAACATTCAACTCAACAACAACAACAAAAAACAAATCATCTTTGATCTTTTACCATCGAGTTTAATTTGTTTGGTATTTTGTGCTGACATTGTTCAACTGATAGAAAACGTTTCTTTCTTTCTTTCGGCAAAGTATTTTATCTATTCTATCTTCTTTCTTAAGTCTAGCCAATAATATCAATGACGTCATGTTTCCTCTCTCTTTCTTGCGCGTACACGTTTCGGTTTATATCAAATTTGATAAGGAGCGACATCAAGCGGTCAATAGAAAGCCGGTGGTGAACAATAAACAATACGTTTCCGGATTCGATAATATAAAAACGAACGAAAGGAAACAGGTGCAAATCATGAGAAGAATGATTCCATTACGAGAAATTGCAAAACAATGGTATTTATTTTGGTTGCCAAAAAGTGAATGCAAAGACAGACAGAAAGAACGAGAGAGAGAGAGAGAGAGAGCGCAGAGAGTGAAAAAAAACACATACAGTAAAGGTTACTTTTGTTCATGCGTTGTGGTTGTTGTGTGTGTATGTTTCTCTTCTCATTCGCTCGATTACAATCGACCGTTGGTACCATAATTACCTTCTTTCTCTTTTTCTTTAAGTTCAACTCTACATTTTCTTCTTTGTCGTCGTCTTTATTTGAACAGTATACAATACAATAAGGTATGACATCGTACAAAGAAGCACAGGAACGTCTATTGAAATGGTGTCAAAATGTCACGAGAAATTATGAAGTATGATTTTCGGTCTTGTTGATATTTTTGACAGGTTTTTGTTTTTCTAAATTTTAGTCAGTTAAAATACGAAATTTTACAAGTGATTTTGCCGATGGTTTAGCATTTTGTGCAATAGTTCATCATTACTTTCCCGATGAATTCGATTTTCAAACATTAAAACAGGATAATAAACAAGAAAATTTCGATTTAGCTTTTCGTATTGCTGAGTAGGCCGAAGAAAAACATAATTTACACGATTGACATTTGTTTTTCCTCTAGAGAAAAAGCTCATGTTCATCCATTACTCGATAGTGACGATCTTATTCAAGGTGATATCGATAAGAAATGCGTATTCACATATTTACTCACACTTTATCATGGTTTAAAACTCGTAAAATAAACGAAATCTAGAGTGACCTCATCCTGTTTAGTTTATTGATTATATGTAAATGTGCATTTTGTTTTTTTTTGTCTTTTAATAATAAAAAATCATCCCAAGGAGAACGAATAATATCATGGCAAGAAGTTGTACGGATACGAATGTTTGTGATGATCGATTGCAAAGACTATCTTGACAACAGAAAACTCCATTACTAGCGAAATTTAATGGATTGCATGTTGCAGCGGAATCTCGAACAATGAGACTGCCAGTTATAGTTTTCTATTGAAATCGAACAAAACAAAGTTCAGTTGTTTTGTTTTTTTTGTAAACTTTACGTACACGACAATAATCATTTGTATTTCCTGTTTGTATTATACTGGCACTTGATGTTTCCCATGTACTTCCGCAAGGATTACAGAAATAACATTGCGAAGCCGATTGAGTTACTAAACATAAGATAATTTCTTCGTTTCGAAAAAAAAACTAGGCTACAACGATTCTTACAATCGAATAAAACCACGAAAGCGATGCAAACAATCGATAATATTGTCATCTTACAAATGCGTTTCGTTTGTACATCTTACATATGTATATGTATATATATATAGACATTTCGATTAGACAAATATTAAAATTGAAGTCAATACGCAAACAGTTGTAATTACTAATATTGATTCTTGACTGTCTAATTTCGAAAACCTTGACATAAGTTGTGTTTTTTCTTTGTTTTTTTTTATTCATATATCATCCAAGTTAAAAAGACGAAAAACAAACAGTAACAGAAAAACGAAAATCAAATGAATGAATATACTTTTCGTTCTAATCCTCTTTTTATCTATTTTTGTCCAGTTGAAAAAAGAAAAACAATTGCAGTTGATAATGCAACTGAGAAAAGATAATTAACAGCTGGTGCAAAATTCTTCAAAACAAAAAATGACAAAATAATAAGACAAACTAAATAGAATGTGTTATTATAGAAAATCGAAAATGTTGTAGCTTCGAAATCGGCAACTTCATTTTTACGTGTTAAAACTCTAATAAAAGAAAATCATTTAGCGAAACAAAAGCAAAAATGAAGATCATCAATCATACCGGTCATCTTTATTTTTATTAGCATTTTTATCGTTGGCATAGATCTTTGATATTTCACGGGCAACTGCTTCTTCACGTTTTTGAGCGATTTTATGTTTCAAGATGAATTTCATATTTTGATAAGCTAAATTAAGAACGTAGGTACTTGCAAGAGTGCCAACAATGAAATAAATAAAGTAAGATGAAAAATCCATTTGATGAATACGCCAGAAGAGCCCTGAAAACAAACACGACGATCATCACATTTATCTTGAACGAAGAGAAAGTCAAACTTACAAAGTGGAATAGCTGAAACAACAGCAGCATTACCACTGAATAAAGCCCAGGATTTTGTTGTTGCATTTCGGCTAAAATTTTGAAGAAGTAAATCTTCATCACGTGAAGCTGAAGCAGTTTTTTGGTTAGACATATTGTTGTCGATGAATTTCCAAACGTTCGATTCGAGTCTTCTCGTTTCAAGTAATTCGAAATGATAGCCCTGGTAAAAAACTGATCATACTAGCCACGTCTTACTTATTGTTAATTTATCGATGTTCATCTTTAATTTATTTTCTTTTAACGAGAAAAAATTCTTTAACTGCTAAAATTTTAGTTCGTAGTTAAAAATTAATTACAAATTAATGCTTGCCGATAGATGGCGCTAGAACATAACTGACTCTATTTTTAAACTGTATGCGTACAAATTCTTCGAAATAAAGTTGTTTTTATTACTGGTTCTGCAGGTTGGATAACGAGACATATTGTAAAAATTTGTCATGCTCATCAAGCTTATGTTGTCATCAGTTATATTAATCTTGACGAAGCAAATAAATTAAAAGATGAAATAATCGTCGAACAAGTTGTCAAGTCAATTGTTGACAAATGGAAAACCATCGATGTTCTAATTAATACGTAAGATGATTCTCGTGTTTTCTTTAAATATGTTTTATCCTAGTGCTGCTATAGTCGAGTGAATTCAATTACTCCGAGTGCGATTGATTCACCAACATTTCAAAGTCTGCCGGAAAAATTCGGTATCGATCCGACAGTTTTTAATCAACAATTTTATGGTAAATGTCTTAAACGCTTGGATAAGGTCGATGAAATTGCAAATACAACTATTTTTCTCGCTTCTGATCTTTGTCAATTTATGACGGGTGTTAATCTCATCGTCGATGGCGGATATACTATTGTCTAGATGTAGTTTTTGTTTTAAATAAAATAAAGAACTGATAAACATCATCACGTGAAGATAAAACGTGTAACAAATGTGTGTAAGAATCTTCTATTTTTCTTGTTTCGTTCTGTTACCCGTGCACTTCTTGTATCCATCACGTTTTAGACTATTATTTCTCTTCATTAACTCTCTGCCCCTTTGGGTATATATAGACTGCATCTGCCACACAATTTTCATTCTTACGTACATACTTCGAAACAAAACAAATGGCTGAAAATATTAAAGAAGCTGCTCATGCTGTCTCAGAAAAAGTTAAAGGTAGGAGAAAACGATTTGTTTTCATGATGATATCTATTTGAGAGGATTGTTTTTTTTTGTTCGCAGAAGTAACAAGTGGTGCTTCATATGAAGCTAATAAACAAGCTGCTAAAAATGAAAATCTCCCAGTCGGAGATCGTATTGGACACGGTATCGATGCTGTGAAAGATAAAAGTAAAAACTCGCTTTTGATCTGCAGGAACGTTTTCACCATTTTGTTGTATTCCATTTAGTCGAAGAAAAAGGTCATGAAGCTAAAAAAGAAGCTCATAAAGAAGCAGCCGAAGAGAAAGGTGTTATTGGTCAAATCGGTGATACAATCTCCAATGCTTATCATTATGTAGCTGAAAAAGTTCATGGTTCGTAAAGTCAATAGCAAACCAAATAAAAACAAAACCAAGATTTTGATTATTTTTTTAGAAGCAACAAGCGCCGCCTCATACGAAGGTAATAAAGAAAAAGTCAAAGATTCCGACAATACACTTGGCGAACGTGTCGGCGCGGGCTTTTCAGCTGTTGGCGATAAACTTGAAGAAAAAGCGCACAAAGCCAAAGCCGAAGCGCACAAAGAAGCACTTTAAATAGATTCATGCAATTTATTCTTTTAAAAATATTCTATTCTCAGATATAAATAACTATTTGTTTGTATTATATGTTATTTTTTTTATATATTCTAGCATTTTTTTTCTTTGAAACAAAAAAAAAATAAAAATCTATCTGTAATTAAAAAAGACTCGTTGTCGACAATTTCTATTCGGTTGAGAGAGTAGCTCGAATAATTTTGACATATTCATTGATTATATATATACTCGAATAGATTCATTTGTAACTGAAAAGAAACGGAATAACCTAGCAGATTTTGATTTCATTTACAGTGATAATTACGAATTACGAAAGAGAAATTCTAATTATAGTTGATTCGGACAAGAAATTCAATAGCTCGCAATTAAAGATAAGAAAAATATTAAATGAAGACAAACTGAGTTAAACGTGATAAGTCTAGCGTTTCTTTTTTCTTTATTATCTAGATTCTGTTGAAAGTAAATTGAAAGGATGAGGCCATCTGAAGTACTTTTATTATTATTATTCTTCTTCTTCTTCTGTTTCTTCTGGTTTTTTTCATTTTTCCTTCTCATCACAGTCGTCGTCGTTTTTTTTTCTTCTTTTGTTGAAAACATAGTCTCTAATGTTGCATTCTTACCTATGCTCGAATGATGCCGTGAAAATCTATTCAAAGAAGCATTAAAATATTTTTTTCTATTCAAAGAAAAACGACAAGAGATAAAATAGAGAATTTGAATTTTTACTAAAATGGCTGTACAAACAACATACAACAACGACGATGATGAAACCAACGAATTCGACGAAGAAATCGACGAAACTGAAGATGATTTAATTGAAAACTATCGTTATCTTACGAAACGATGTGGCGTTCTCAAACATTCGCCCACAGCTGGTGCATTGAACTCACTCCAACAACAACAACACTCACATTCGAATTCGTCGATGTTCGCTCGGCAATTCTCCCTGGCACTCGATGATCATTCTCATTCTCATGAATTCGAACGTACCTACAGCTCATTCAAAAGTCGTCCATCATTGAACGATTTCAATAATAATAATACATTCGATCGTATCGAATCTCGAATACCTCCAACAATCTATTACAACACTGCTGATGAAGATGATGATGACGAGTCATTTTCATTAGTGAAATTATTTGCTCGAATGAAAGCACGTTTGAAACATGATCGTCGTTATCGACCTCGATCAACACACGAACTACTTCACGAAGAAGATTCGCCAGAATGGTTCGATTTAACGAAGAATATTCGTTCAGTTTTAGCCAAAGCTCTTCTACCTGACGGCGGTTACGAGGCGACGATTAAACGTCAAACACAATCGACAAACCAAGCTCGACATAAATCTCGTGATCAACAACCGGTGTTATTCAAAGAATTTGACGATGAAATTCAATATGAAATCGACGATGCGTTGAATACTGAAGGCGATGAAGAGTACGATGGAATTATTTGGAAAAAATTTCAGAAAAGCTTACGCGGTGGTCGTTATCGACGTTCGGCCGTGTGCAAAGCTGTTGACAGACAGCAGTATCAAGGACAATTAGTCTATGTCTACGGCGTAGCAAATAACATTCTCATTGATGAAAACCTAAGAGCATCCGGCTTGGGTTAAACAAGCCATTCA